>Ga0210384_10000194_pt1 | contig 92748 bp, 80 predicted proteins | sample IncBWH2MmetaG_FD_160574 | JGI IMG/M metagenome (GOLD analysis project Ga0210384, IMG submission 160574) | Forest soil microbial communities from Barre Woods Harvard Forest LTER site, Petersham, Massachusetts, United States - Inc-BW-H-2-M | ecosystem: Environmental > Terrestrial > Soil >... | reverse complement strand
ATGCTCTCGGCCATGCGCCGCGCTTCCGCGTAGGTGTGGCTCTCCACCCGGTCGCGCCGCTGAATTTCCAGAGCGACGTTGTCGGGCCAGCGCTCAGCACATTCGCGAAAGAGTTGGTAAAAGACCGGCATAGGACAGCGGGAAAATATACCTGAAAACGCGTTTCAGCGCCGTGATCGGAGAGCCCGCCGAACAATCGGCATCATCCTGCTGCTTTTGTTCTTGGTGGTCGATGCGACGCGCCGAGAGAGATGGATCCAGGGAAGACTGGCTCGCGACTTACGCGTTGTGCACGCATCTAATATACTAACCTTCTAGGATTGTGGGTGCAGTACCCCTCCAAGGATTCTCATTTTGATTAATGCTTTGGTAGCCAAGGTTTTCGGAACCAAGAACGAGCGCGAGATCAAGCGTCTGATGCCGCGAGTCGAAGCCATCAACGCGCTTGAGACCGCCATGCGGACGCTCAGCGATGAGCAACTTCGCGCCAAGACGGACGAATTCCGCCAGCGGATAAAGGAACGCCTGGCCAGTATTCCGGACGAACCTGATGCTGATCAAGATCGCCGGAAAGAGCTCGATACCGAGCGCGCCAAACTTATCAACGAGGTTCTCGATGAGCTCCTGGTCGAAGCCTTCGCCGTGGTCCGTGAAGGCGGCCGCCGCGTCCTGAACATGCGGCATTTCGATGTGCAGCTTATCGGCGGCATGGTTCTGCACCAGGGCAAAATTGCTGAAATGAAGACCGGCGAGGGCAAAACCCTGGTCGCCACTTTGCCCGTGTATCTGAACGCTTTGAGCGGGCGCGGCGTGCACGTGGTGACTGTGAATGACTATCTCGCTAAGCGCGACTCCGAGTGGATGGGGAAGCTGTATGGCTTCCTCGGCCTCAGCGTAGGCGTGATCGTTCACGATCTGGACGACCAGCAGCGCCGTGAAGCCTACGCCGCCGACGTCACCTACGGCACCAACAACGAGTTCGGCTTCGACTATCTCCGCGACAACATGAAGTTCGATCTTCATGATTGCGTACAGCGCGGCCACAACTTCTCCATTGTCGACGAAGTCGATTCCATCCTGATCGACGAAGCTCGTACTCCGCTCATCATTTCCGGAGCGAGCGAGGAATCCACCGACAAATATGCCAAGGTCAATCGCATTATTCCCAAGCTTGAAAAGGGCGAGGAGATTGACGTCGCTCCCGGCGAGCCAAAACAGTACACCGGCGATTATGTGGTGGATGAAAAGCACAGAAACATCACGGTGACCGATGAAGGCTGGGAAAAGGTCGAGGGACTCCTCGGCATCGGCAATATTGCCGACCCCGAAAACTGGGACATCAAGCACCACGTCGAGACCGCCGTAAAGGCTCATGCTCTCTACCACCGCGACGTTGAATACGTGGTGAAAGATGGCGAAGTCATCATCGTGGACGAGTTCACCGGCCGCTTGATGCCGGGACGCCGCTGGTCCGATGGCCTGCATCAGTCGGTTGAGGCCAAGGAAAACGTCAAGATCGAACGCGAGAATCAGACTCTCGCCACCATCACGTTCCAGAATTATTTCCGCATGTACAAAAAGCTGGCCGGCATGACCGGCACGGCGGAAACCGAAGCGCCCGAATTTGACAAGATCTATCGGCTGGAAGTGATGGTCATTCCTACCAACAAGCCGATGCTGCGGCTGGAGAATCCAGACGTTGTTTACCGCACCGAAAAAGAAAAGTACTTCGCCGCCGCCGATGAAATCCAGAGATTGCACGACACAGGCCAGCCCGTACTCGTGGGTACCACATCGATTGAAAAATCCGAACGTCTTTCCGAGTTGCTCAAGAAGAAAGGCGTCCGGCACTGGGTTTTGAACGCCAAGCAGCACGAGAAGGAAGCTGAAATCGTGGCCCAGGCCGGCAGCAAGGGTATGGTCACGATCGCCACCAATATGGCTGGCCGCGGTACCGACATTCTTCTCGGTGGCAACCCTGAATTCATGGCCAAGCAGGAATGCGTGAAGAAAGGGATCGCCCAGCCCTTGCGCGCCGCACAAGGCAAAGTGCAGGCCGTAGTCGACGACACTAAGAGCACCGTCTGGTACTACGCCGGTAACGAATACGTAGTTGCGACCGAGCAGTGGACGGAAATTCTCAATCGTTACAAAGAGCAAACCGACAAGGAGCACGAGGAAGTCATCGCTGCCGGAGGGCTGCACATCTTCGGCACCGAGCGTCACGAAGCTCGCCGTATCGATAACCAGCTTCGCGGCCGCGCCGGACGTCAGGGCGACCCCGGCTCCTCCCGTTTCTATCTTTCGCTCGAAGACGACTTGATGCGCATATTCGCCAAAGAGTGGGTCTCGAACCTGCTCCAGCGTCTGGGCATGGAAGAGGGAATCCCGATTGAATCAAGGCTGATCTCACGCCGCATCGAAGCCGCCCAGAAAGCCGTCGAAGCCCAGAACTTCGAAGCCCGCAAACATCTGCTTGAATACGACGACGTTATGAACAAGCAGCGCGAGGCAGTGTACGGCCTGCGTCATCAATTGCTCGAAGGTGTAGATCAGAAAGAATTAATCCTTGAGGATTACGTCTCCGGCATTCTCAGCGATTTGATGGATCAGTTCTGCGCCGTCAAGGTTCATGCTGCCGATTGGGATCTCAAAGGCCTGAAGGACGCCATCTTCACCCGCTTCGGCGTGGATATTCTCGCGGAAGGCATCAAGCCCGAAACCCTGAACCGCCAGGAACTGGGCGACGCGATCTTCGACAAGCTCAAAGGCCGTTACGACGCCAAGGAAAAATTGATTGGCCCCGATGCCATGCGTTATCACGAGCGCATGATTATGCTAAGCGTGCTCGACTCGCAGTGGAAAGACCACCTCCGTGACATGGATCACCTGAAGGAGGGCATCGGCCTGCGCGGCTACGGGCAGCACGATCCACTAGTCGAATACAAGCGCGAGTCTTTTGACATGTTCGAAGCCATGATGCAGCGCTCCCAGGAGGAGACCGTCCGCTATCTCTACTTGATGCAGATTCTGGAGCGGCCGAGTGAAGGCGGAGCCCCCAGGCCTGTGGGCGGCGGCCCGGAAGCGGGCGTGCCCGTGCCGCAAATGGGTGGGGATGGCAACGGGCGCAAGCCAAGGCAGGTAGCCACTTCCGTCGACGAGATTGAAGAAGCCTTCCAGCGCAGGAAGCGCCGCGAGCTGGAGCAGGCTCGCATGGCCGGTTCTGGCGATCTGCAAACCGTACAACAAGTGGTCCGCGGCGCGGCCAAGATCGGACGCAACGATCCCTGTCCCTGCGGCTCTGGGAAAAAGTACAAGAAATGCTGCGGCACGAATGCGTAGCCTAACCCATCGATTGTCATCCTGAGCGTAGCCTTTGCTTCGCGAAGGCGAAGCGAAGCAGAGGCGGAGTCGAAGGATCCTTGCAACCACCAAGTCACGGCTGAGATGCCCCGGGGAATTCTCACTTCAGCTTCAGTAACCGCGTCCTTGAGGAAAACGCTTGAATCCGAGATAGACGAACTCGGCTGCGTAGGGATCCTTCGACTACGGAGATGCTTCGTTTCGCGAAGCATCTCCTCCGCTCAGGATGGCAATTTACCTTGATGCTGGTTGAGCCAGCACGAACGACTTCACCACGATGTTATTCGGCTGAACCCCGACCGGAATCATGGTCAGCAGCGAATATTCGCCCGGCTCAAATTTCTTCTTAGGCGTGCGCTTCTGAATAACGGTGATGTCTCCCGACGCCGAATTCAGAACCAGCAAATAGTTCTGGCTCTGCGAAAGCGCCAACCCATCGGGATGGCTTCCGACCGGCAAAGTCGCGATCATTTTCCCAATATCAATGTCATAAACTGCCACAGTATTCGATCCGAAATTGCTGACATACAAGCGGGAGTTATCCGCGGTGACAATCCCGCGCGCCGGATGAGTGCCGATCAGATAGCTGCCACCAACCTCGTTCGTCGTAGTCTCGATAATCGAAATATCGTCCGAGTCGAAATTACTCACGATGAGTTCGCCGCCGTCTGGCTTAAGCGCCAGATGCACCGGAGTTTTGCCCACGTCCAGCAGCGCCAGCAGTTTGTCATTTTTCAAATCAATCGACGCAACTTGTCCCGATGCCGCGCAAGCCACAAATGCTTTGCTGCTGTCCGGCAGTATGGCTATGTCTTCGGGCTGCTGGCACACCGGAATCGTACTGCGAACCGTAAGACGCTCAGCATCGATCAGCGAGATCGTATTATCGCCGTGATTACTGACTACAACAGTTCCGCCGTCCGGAGAAACTCTGGCCAGCCCGGGCGATGTTCCGACGCGAATGTTCCTGATCACAACGCGCTTCTCGAGATCCATCACTGAAACATTCGCCGAGCCTGAGTTGGCAACATATCCCCGCTTCCCATCTTCAGAAACATCGATGAAGTAGGGCCTGCCGTGTACGCCGATGGTAGCGATCACAGCGTTGCGTTCGGCATCAATCACGCTGACGTTGTTCGATCCGGCATTGACCGCATAGATCTCGTTCTTCTGGCTGTTGGCAGCAACCCCGGTCGGTTCGCTCCCAACTTTGATGGTCTTCGCGGGCTGAAACGTGCGCAGGTCGATGACGCTAACCGTGTTGCTCTTGCCATTCGTGATGTAGGCGTACTCGTGGTATGCCGGACCGTAATCGGTGAGTTGCCGCTCGTGGAAGTACCACCAGCCCATGGCGACGACCATGGGAGAGAGAACTACGATGAAAAGAAGCTTTCTCAAGTTAATGGAACGGAGGATCCGCGTGCAGATTCTGAGGGCACTGAAAGCGCGTTCGAAGGCGCCGACGCGACTGCCACCGCCCTGCCCACAACCGGCGCAATCTGCCGCACCTGCGCCATCAACTCGTCGAACTGATCCGGATAAAGCGACTGCATACCGTCCGACAACGCCTTGTCCGGCTCGTGATGGACTTCGATAATCAAGCCATCCGCGCCGACCGCTACTGCGGCCCGCGAAAGCGGAGTGACTTTGTTTCGCTTGCCAGTGCCCTGGCTCGGATCAACAATAATGGGCAAGTGGCTGAGCCGCTGCACCGCCGGCACTACACTCAGGTCCAGCGTGTTGCGAGTGTGGTCAGCGAAGGTGCGTATGCCGCGCTCGCACAAAATCACGTTGTAGTTGCCTTCGCTCATTACATACTCGGCGGCCATCAGAAATTCTTCCAGCGTCGCCGACATGCCGCGCTTCACCATGACCGGCCGCTTCGATCGGCCCGCACGACGGAGCAGAGAGTAGTTCTGCATATTGCGGGCGCCGATTTGAATGATGTCGGCGTATTGCTCAACCAGCTCGAGCGATTCATGGTCAATGGCCTCGGTAATCGTCCGCAGGCCAAAATTCTCACGCACGTCAGCCATGATCTGCAAGCCTTCTTCGCCCAGACCCTGAAACGAGTACGGAGAAGTGCGCGGCTTGTAAGCCCCACCGCGAAAGAACTGCGCCCCTGCATGCTGGACGCGCTCAGCCACAGCAAACGCCTGCTCCCGGCTCTCAATCGCACAAGGCCCGGCGATAATCGCGAGTCCCGGCCCTCCAATCGTGGCATCGCTGCCAGCAAAACGAATGACGGTGTTCTCTTCCCTGAAGTCGCGGCTGACCAGCTTGTAAGGCTTGGTGACGCGAATGACTTCCTGCACGCCCGACATTTCTTCCAGTGTGCCGGGCTCGACCTCGCCCTTGTTTCCAGTAATGCCGATCGCCGTTCGCTCCGCCCCGGGAATGGAGTGGGCGCGGTAGCCGAGCGCTTCGATCTTTTGGCAGACGGCTCGCACCTGCGCTTCAGTCGCGTGCGCCTGCATGACCACTAACATGAACCCACCTCGAAAGCCTCAAGTCTATCGTCGAAGCCGCATACATCGCAAACCGCATTCGGACCAATCGGCCGCACCTTGAAGGCTCGTTATACTTTCTTCATGCCCCGTTCCATCGCAGACGAGCAGGACATCCTCAAACTGCCTGTACCCAAGCGCCCGCGTCGCCTGACCTCGCGCCGTATCGGCATTCACACCTCTACGGCTGGCGGCGTCCAGAATGCGGCCGAACGCGCCTACCGGCTCGGCTGCAATACTTTCCAGATTTTTTCCTCCAGCCCGCGCCAGTGGGTGCCCTATGAGCTGAGCCGTCCGCAATGTGACGAAATGATGCGCCTGCGAGAGAAATATGACCTTAAGCCCATGGCCATCCACGTGAACTACCTGGTGAATCTCGCGACTACGACGCCGCTGTTCCTTGAGAAGTCAATCGCCGCCTTCCGTGGCGAAGTTGAACGTGCCCTGGCTTTGTGCGCTGATTTTCTGGTCCTGCACCCGGGCTCATTCCGTGGCGCCGATCGCGAAGACGGCCTGCTCCAGACCTCTGCGGCAATCGCGGCCGCCACCCAAGGCCTTGATCTTGCCAAAAGCAATCTCACAATCCTGATCGAGAACACCGCCGGTGCGGAATACTCCCTGGGCGGAAGTTTCGAACAAGTCGCCGAAGTGCTGGACCGCCTTCGCGAAGTTGTTCCAATCGCCGCCTGCATCGATACCTGCCACACCCACGTCGCCGGATACGACATCGTCAGCGAAGTCGGATTCCGCCAGACGCTGGCGCATCTTGATGAGACGGTCGGTCTGAAAAACGTCCGTGTATGGCATTGCAACGATGCCAAGGCGGCCTGCGGATCGAAACTGGACCGCCACCAGCACATCGGCAAGGGAAGCATTGGCCTAGAACCGTTTCGCCGCCTGCTGAACGATCCCCACCTGGCCCACGCCGCCTTCATTGCAGAAACGCCAATCGACCAGCCCGGAGATGACCGTAGGAATGTGGCCACCTTGAAACGTTTGGTAACGAACGCCACTAGCTTTGCGAGAAGTCTCGGGTAGTAGGCTGGTTTGAAGGCTAGGGCCAGAGATTCGTGGCTGCAGGTGTGCCACACAAGTCACGTTTGGAGTTTAGAGAAGTTGGTGGGATTATTGAATGTGATAGCGACGGAGGCTGTGGCATGAGGTGGTTTTTCCTAATGTCATTTGTCGCAGGTCTAATAATCTGCCCCGTCCTCGTGTCCCTCATCATTTTCACTTTTGCGACACGTGGGGCAGGGGGAGCGAGAGTGGTCTTAGCCCTGTCACTCCAACTTCTATTGTTTGGTTGGACAGCGCGAGAGATGTTTCGATCTTATAAGGGTATCGGACTTAATGAGTGATTTCGAAAACAGCCACTACCCATTTATCGCAAGGGCTTGTGGGATAGTCGCAAATCTGCTATGTTAAACATGTTTAACATGCTAGGCATCCGACTCGAACCCGAACTCGAAGAAAAGCTCGACTCTCTTGCCAAAGAGACGGGACGCAGCAAGAGCTACTATGCTCGCGAGGCCATCCGGCAATACTTGGAGGACCGAGAGGACTACCTGAAAGGTATCGCCGCGCTGGAGCGCCGCGAACCTACCATCACACTCGAAGAGCTGGAGCGCAGGCTTGGTCTGGACGATTGAGATTACCCGGACCGCTGAAAGACAGATCAAAAAGCTCGACGGTCCAGCTCAAAAGTCCATCGTTCGTTTTCTGCGTGGACGGCTCAAATCCGCTGAAAATCCACGCCAGTGGGGTAAGCCTCTTCATGGCGACAAACAGGGGCTTTGGCGATACCGTGTTGGCGATTACCGTTTAATTTGTGATATCCAGGATGAAAAAATCACACTTTTGGTTTTGGAAGTTGGACACCGCAAGGATGTGTACCGCTGACTTCTCCCGCGCAGGAGTGCCCACGCCACAACCGCCCTTCGTTGTAAAATACAAGGTTTACCCAGTACGCAATTTCTCCTTTTATGCCACAGAAAGAAAGCACTTCTATCACTCGCGACGATCGCGCCGCAGACCATCGCGGCGAAGACCGTTACGACGCCCAGCGCATCGAAGCCAAATGGTTCGAGCGCTGGCAGCAGGACGCATCTCTCTACGCCGCCGAGCCCAACTCCACCAAGCCAAAGTATTACGTGCTGGAAATGTTGCCCTATCCTTCGGGCGTGCTGCACATGGGACACGTCCGCAACTATGCCATCGGCGACGCCCTCGCCCGCTACATGTGGATGAACGGCTACAACGTGCTTCATCCCATGGGATGGGATTCGTTTGGTCTCCCCGCGGAAAATGCAGCCATTGCCAACAACACGCCCCCGCGCGAGTGGACGCTGCGCAACATCGCCAACATGAAGGCGCAGATGAAGCGCCTGGGCTTTGCCTACGACTGGTCGCGCGAAGTAACGACGTGCTTGCCTGAATATTACAGATGGAACCAGTGGTTCTTCCTGAAGCTCTACGAGAAAGGCTTGGCCTATCGCAAGAAGAGCAAGGTGAACTGGTGTCCGAAGTGCTGCACCGTGCTGGCCAACGAACAGGTTGTCAACGGCCGTTGTTGGCGGCACGAAGACACGTTGGTGGAGCAACGAGAACTAGAGCAGTGGTTCCTGCGCATCACGCAATATGCCGAGGAATTGCTCCGCGACCTCGACAAACTCGGCGACTGGCCTGAAAAGGTCCGGACCATGCAGCGCAACTGGATCGGCCGCAGCGAGGGCACGCTTGTGGATTTCAAGCTCGACGGTGCCACCGATTCGCCCGACTCGACAATCGCCGTTTTCACCACGCGCGTCGACACCATCTACGGCGCGACGTCCGTGCAACTTGCCCCTCAGCATCCGCTGGTTGCTCGTCTCACCAAAAACAACGATCCGTTGCGCGCTCAGGTAGAACAGCTGATTGCGGAGCAGCGCAAGGCCAAAGAAGTGGGCGACATCGGCGCAATCGAAAAACACGGCGTCAATACCCACCACTTTGCCATAAATCCCTACAACGGAGAGCGAGTTCCCATCTGGGTGGCGAACTACATCCTCATGGACTACGGCACGGGCGCGATCATGAGCGTGCCTGCGCATGATGAGAGAGATTACGAATTTGCCCGGAAGTACAACCTCAAGATCCGGATTGTGATCGTTCCTCGAACCGTCGATCCGGAAGAAACCAGTGTCGAGCCGACACTTCCCTTCACCACATTGGACGGCGCGCTGGTAAACTCTGGCGCATTCAGCGGTCTCGATTGCCGAGACGCAATCCGGAAAATGTCCGCGCACGCGGAGCAGCATCGCTTCGGTAAAGCCACGGTCACCTATCGTCTAAAAGACTGGGGTATCTCGCGCCAGCGCTATTGGGGTACGCCGATCCCCATGCTGTACTGCGAGAAAGATGGGATCGTGCCCGTCGCGGAAAAGAACTTGCCTGTGATCTTGCCGGAAAACGTTGACATAACCTTGACCGGAGGCTCACCGCTGAGCCGAGTGCCAGAATTTGTAAATGCGACCTGTCCGAAATGTGGCGGTCCCGCCCGTCGCGAGACCGATACCATGGACACCTTCGTGGATTCGTCCTGGTACTTCTATCGCTATACCGACGCACACAACGACCGTGCGCCTTTCGATTCCAAGACGGTCGCGTATTGGTTTCCAATCGATCAGTACATCGGTGGCGTCGAGCACGCGATTCTCCATCTCATCTATTCGCGCTTCTGGACCAAGTTCATGCGGGACATGGGATTGGTAAAGAACGACGAGCCTGTCGAGCGATTGTTCACCCAGGGCATGATCATTAAAGGCGGAGCGAAAATGTCCAAGAGCTTGGGCAACATCGTCTCGCCCGACGAAATGATCGCCCGCTATGGCGCTGACAGCACGAGAATGTACACGTTGTTCGCGACCTCACCGGACCGCGAACTCGACTGGCAAGATGAAGGCGTGGAAGGAATCCGCCGTACTTTGGCGCGCATTTATCGCTTCGTGGCAAGAAACGCTCCTGTAGAGACGCGGCTAGCTGCGTCTCCGCGAGCGCGAGAAACATCGCCAGCAACGTCTCTACCGCCAGATGCGCGTAGAATCCAGCGCAAACTTCACCAGACCATCAAGCGTGTCAGCGACGACTTCCAGGGACGGTGGCACTTCAACACCTCGATCGCGGCAATCATGGAATTAGTGAACGAACTCTACGCCGTCGAAGAACGTGTGGCGCGGGCGCCCTCGCCCGCGGAACTCATTCCTGCCTATTTGTTATCGGAAGTCCATCGCGATCTCGTGCTCCTGCTCGCGCCCTTTGCTCCGCACGTCGCTAACGAACTCTGGGATCTGTTAGGCGAGAAAGGAAGCCTGCTGCGCGCGCGGTGGCCGAAATATGATCCAGCATTGGCGAAGGAAGATGAAATTGAAATCCCCGTGCAGATCAACGGCAAGTTGCGCAGCCTGATTGTCGTGCCCGTGGATTCATCGAAAGAAGTAATTCACGAGCGCGCTTTGTCCGACCAGAAGATCAAGGCAACGATTGCTGGCAAGCAGGTTGTCAAGGTGATCGTCGTGCCGGGCAAGCTAATCAATATCGTCGTGCCCTGACTGGCTACCAGGAATGGGTCGCCACCGCTGTCTGCGCTGCCGGAATTCCGCTCCCTGGCGACTCGCGGAGAATTTTCTTGATCAGCCTAATCAGTTGTTCCTCTCCCACCACGCCCCCGGCCAGTTTCGACTTCTCAAAGTATCCAGCCGCCCCTTCGACCTTCGCCTTGGTTTCATCGGCGCGAGAAAGCTGGCTGAGCACGATCACCGGAACCGCCGCGGTCGCCGTATCTCGCTTCAATGCTTGTAGCACCTCGGACCCGCTGAGCTTAGGCAAGATCATGTCTAGCAGTATCAAGTCAGGTCTCGCTTCCCGGGCAAGGCGCAGGGCATCCTCGCCGTCGCCAGCCAGCAATACAAGATATCCTGCTCGCGTAAGGATCTGCTCATTGGCCAGCTTCTGGACTTGACTGTCTTCGACTAAAAGTATTGTGGGTTTCACAATCACCTTCCCCTGACGGATGTGAGTTGCTCTATTTCCAATAACGTTGCCGGTCCAGACGCCCGCCCATGCTCCCGCCGCCTTGCACTGAAACTCGGGCTAATCGCCGGCTACCGCGTCCGCCTTCTGCTTCTTCGATTTTTCCAGCACCCGCTCAATCAGCTCGACAAACTGCCCCGCCGCCGCCTTATCGCCAAACAGTCTGGTCTTGCCAAAGAACCCCGCCACACCCGCTTCGCACAGCTTGGCCTCATTCGCCTCAGACAGGCTGGTGAGTGCAATGACCGGGATATGCGCCGTGTCCGCACCTTCCTTCAGAGCCTTCAGCACCTGCGGACCGTCAAGTTTGGGCAACATCATGTCCAGCAAGACCAGGTCGGGAACATTTTCTCGGGCTACACGCCGCGCTTCCTCGCCATCGGCCGCGTTCAGAACCGTATATCCGGCTTTGTGCAGAATTCTTTCGTTCTCAATTCTCTGAACCTTGCTGTCCTCGACCAGCAGTAACGTTGCCTTCATGCCCTACTCCTCCTCGCAGCCAGGGGACCGCCTCCGGCTGCACGCTAACCGGTTCGCTGGTTGACGCGGGCTTCCCGCACCCTCTGCCTCGACCAAAAGGTGGATCGGCCCAAGGTTGTTATCGGCAAAACCGGGGACGGCCTTGAACAACGAGTGGTTACTTGGGAGTAGGGCCATGTTCCAACTCAGAAAGGGAAATGCGCCACCAGCCCCGCTGGGTTATCCTAGGCACGCATGACTCGTCGCTCGCCCACCCTCGAAGGCTTCCGCGCCATCTTCCGCCGCCCCTCATTCGGACTGGCGGAAATTGCCTGGCGCTGGAGCTTCGGCGCCGCGGCTGGCCTGCTGCTGGCGTTTTCCTTCTTTCAATATCTGGACACATTACCAGTCAGCAAGGGCGATCTACTTCTACTGCGAACCAGCCAGCCAGTCCTGATCTCGCGCGCCCTGCTGCACATCTTTCGGGGCAGCGCATTTCGCGTAGTCGAGACCGGCGTTATGCTCGTGCTGACTCTGGGAACAGCCTGGATCGTAGTCGCTTCGTTGGCGAGGGCAGCTACGCTAAAGGCCCTCCTGGCACATTTTCGTGAACGCGCCGTCTCAACCTCTGCACAAGAAGTGGAAAAGAACTGGCGGTTGCGTTCTCTGTTTGCGCTTAACTCTTTCCGCCTGGGCACGACCCTCGCGGCCACAGTGGGCTGTCTGGCCGCGGTTCTTCTGGGCGGAGCTGTGACACGGCCCAGCGATCCCGCGCCCGGCAGCGCTCTGCTCGTCTTCCTGACCATGACCCTGCTGGTATGGTTCGCCTGGTCCACCTTGAACTGGTTTTTTTCGTTGGCTGCCGTATTCGTGGTTGCAGACTGCGAGGACACGTTCGGCGCAATCGCAGCCGCCGTCGACCTGTGCCGCACTCGTTCGGGATCAGTCTTCGCCGCAGGGACGTGGTTTGGTCTCGCCCACCTCACCGCATTCGTGATCGCCAGTTCGGTGGTCGCGTTCCCTTTGGGATTTGCCGCAGTCCTGCCCGCCGGCGTGGTCCTGGGCGGCGTGCTCCTGGTAACGCTTATCTATTTCGCCATCACAGATTTCCTGTACATGGGCCGCTTGGCGGCCTACGTGGCGATTGCAGAAATGCCCGACACACCCGCCGCCGCCGAGATTGCGCCGCCACTGTTGCCTCACGGAGGCGCGCATCTCGATCGCAATATTCACTCGAGTCCCGCCGTCGATGCCAGCGAACTCATTCTCAGTGATGTCCCAGGCAGCAGCTAGAGGCCAGAAGCGACCTTCCCCTTTACACTTCCTCTCCGATTTGAGACACTCGTCCGTGGAAACCCAATCGATCGTCGTCCTCGACTTCGGAGCGCAATACTCCCAGCTCATCGCCCGCCGCATCCGCGAACAAAACGTCTTTTCCGTCGTCCTTCCCTGCACTGCGAGCCTTGACGAAATCCGCAGCTACTCGCCTCTAGGCATCATTCTCTCCGGCGGCCCCTGCTCGGTTTACGATCAGGACGCTCCCAACACCGACCGCAGAGTATTCGACCTCGGCCTGCCCGTGCTCGGCATCTGCTACGGATTGCAGTTGATGGTCCACGTCCTTGGCGGCAAAGTCCTCGCAGCCGACAAACGCGAATACGGCCACGCCAACGTCGAGATCAAAGATGGCTCACTCTTGTTTCAGTCTGTGCCCAGCAAGCTTTCCGTCTGGATGTCCCACGGTGACGAAGCCGTGGATTTGCCCGCCGGATTCCGCCTGACCGCCAGTTCGCCAAGCGCCGTCGCCGCCATCGAGAATCCCGACAAAAAACTCTTCGCCGTGCAGTTCCACCCTGAGGTCCGCCACACCCAGCATGGCACCGACATCCTGCGCAACTTCGCTCTTGTCGTCTGCAACGCCAAGCCGACCTGGACTCCGCAACATTTCATCGATGCGACCATCGCCAACGTGCGCCAGACCGTGGGCCATGGCCGCGCGATTTGCGCGCTCTCCGGCGGCGTCGATTCCGCCGTGGCTGCCACGCTCGTCGATCGCGCGATGCGAGACGGCAAAGGCCCTTCGCGCCTGACGTCAGTATTCGTGAACAACGGCGTGCTACGCAAAAACGAATTCGAAAAAGTTCAGCAGAACCTGCGTGACAAACTCGGCCTGCACGTAGTCGCGGTCGATGCCACGGACCGCTTCCTGAGCAGACTGGCTGGCGTGACCGATCCCGAGAAAAAACGCAAAATCATCGGCAGCGAATTCATCGCCGTATTCGACGAGCATGCCCAGCGCATTGAGAAAGAAGAAGGCAAAGTCGAATGGCTGGTTCAGGGCACTCTCTATCCCGACGTGATCGAATCCCGCTCCGTCCGCGGCCCATCGCAGATCATCAAGTCGCATCACAACGTCGGGGGACTGCCCGAAAAAATGAAGCTCAAACTGATCGAGCCGTTGAAAGAGCTATTCAAAGACGAAGTCCGCAAAATCGGCCGCGACCTGGGCATGCCCGAAGAAATCCTGCAACGCCAGCCGTTCCCCGGACCAGGCTTGGCAGTTCGAATCCTCGGCGAAGTCACGCACGAGCACCTAACTATCCTGCGCGAGTGCGACGACATCGTAGTAAGCGAAATCAAGCAAGCCGGCCTGTACCAGAAAATCTGGCAGTCGTTCGCCGTGTTGCTCCCCGTGATGTCAGTCGGAGTGATGGGCGACCAGCGGACCTACGCCAATACCTGCGCCATCCGCGCCGTCCACTCCGAAGACGGCATGACCGCCGACTGGGTGCCGCTCCCTCACGAAGTCCTGAAAACAATCTCCAGCCGGATCGTGAACGAGGTGAAAGGCGTAAACCGCGTAGTCTACGACATCACTTCAAAGCCCCCAGGAACGATTGAATGGGAGTAGAGAATCGGTCGTTGGCCGCTAGTCGCTGGTCGTTGGCAAAATCACGTGAGGACAGCTAAGGCTGTGCCGCAACCCATCTGCACATGAAAATCGAACGACGTCAACTTGAAAAGCCGCAAAGCGGCGTAAGAATGCAGCCCACGGCGCAAGCCGTGGGGCGGAAAGTTGGAGACGAACGAGCCCCAGCGGGGGCGGAAGATCAGTTGCGACCGGGATTCAGCCTCTCCCGACTATCCGACCTGCGCAGAGAATCATCCAAAAACCGGTTCTACCAAAATCTTGTCAAGCCCGTGAAAGCACCCGATTCTCTTCAACCTCCTGATTCAACGGCAAAAATAAATCTGGAAAACATGTCTCACTTACCCCTCCGGACCTGCTATTCTAAAAGTAGAGATTAAAAGTAGGCGCAAGCTTCCGAGCTTGCGCCTTTGCTTTTGCAGCGATATTCCTTCAACGATGTTCCCCCTGACAAATGGGCAAACCCAAGCGCGCCACCCGCGGACGCACCCCAGCGTCCGAGGGCAGCCGCGCCCAGAACGCGTCCCACCAGAAGGGAAGCGCGCGACCAAAGGAAGGCGAACAAGGCGAACTGGCTTTCTTATCCAAGGCCTCAAGCCTGGGCTTCGCCCTGTCGCTGCCCTACGGACACATGCAGCGCTACGATGTCGTGGTCGACAGCGGCAGAAACATCTGGCGCGTGCAGGTCAAAACCACAAAACATATGTTGAACGGCCTCTATCTGGTCGGCATGCATCATCGCGCCAACCGCAGGGCCCGCGCGTACACCGCGTCCGAGATTGATTTCGTAGCCGTTTACATTCTTCCCGAACAAACCTGGTACATCCTTCCCGTCCGCGAGGTCACGGAGCACCGCTCACTGCTCTTCCGTCCCAAAGGCTACGCCCGCCGCGACCCCTACGCCCACTACCGCGAAGCCTGGCACCTCCTGCGCGAGCCCGACGGCCTGGTCTTCGGATGAGCGGCAGTTCCTATACTCTGTCATCCCGAGCGAAGTCGAGGGACCTTGTGTTCGGCGATGCAGGGTGGCCCATCGATATGTCGTGCTCTTCGACGTTAGGGAGGAGAAGTTGACGTCATCCCGAGGCAGCGGAGTCCTTGGCAAAGCCAAGGACTCCCCAACGAAGTGATCTCTGCACATTGCCACAGCACCGTGAACGAGCGACGCACGATTGTCCTGGCCCCTCCTCCACTCTGTCATCCCGAGCGGAGAAAGATCGCCCGCTCGCGGACGATCTTGCGCAGTCGAGGGACCCGCGTCTGCTGGCACCCGTAAAGAGATCGAAGGGAGTTCCGCCTGGGAACTTGTTCGAACGAGTGCGCAGCGGGAATGCCTCTCGGGAGCAAGAGCAGACGCCGGGGTACTCGGGGTCTTTCGACTCCAGGAACGAACTCGCGCGCGAGTCCGTTCCCTCCGCTCACGATGACAACTTTGAAAGTAGGAAAGCAACAAACCAAGACCTCGCCTTCGGATGAGCTGTCGAACGAGTGTCTTGGCCCACCCATGTCCGTCATCCTGAGACAGCGGAGTCCTTGGCAAAGCCAAGGACTCCCAACGAAGGATCCCTGCACTCTGCCGAGACAACCATAAACGAGGGGTGCCCCATCTTTCGCGCCCTTTGCGAAAGGTGGGAGCGACGAACTCCGCGACCGACGTGCTTCCAACCTCCACTCTGTCATCCCGAGCGGAGAAAGATCGCCCGCTCGCGGACGATCTTGCGCAGTCGAGGGACCCCGCGTCTGCTGGCACCCGTAAAGACATCGAAGGGAGTTCTGCCTGGGAACTTGTCCGAATGAGTGCGTCGCGGGAACGCCTCCCGGGAGCAAGAGCAGACGCCGGGGTAGTCGGGGTCTTTCGACTCCAAGAGAGAACTCGCGCGCGAGTCCGTTCCCTCCGCTCAAGATGACAACTTTGAAAGTAGGAAAGCAACAAACCACGACCTCGCCTTCGGATGAGCTGTAGAACGAGTGTCTTGGCCCACCCATGTCCGTCATCCTGAGACAGCGGAGTCCTTGGCAAAGCCAAGGACTCCCAACGAAAAATCTCTGCACCGTGAAGGCAGCGAACCCGCTAATACACTGGGAAGGGGCATCGATCTTCTTGCAAAACCTCGGAGAGTCAGGCAACCTCAAGGCTTAGAAGTTCGCGATGAGTACTGGGGACCCCGAAACAAACCTATATGAGGGTGCTCCTTGACACGAACGTCCTGATTCACCGTGAGGCAGCCACGGTTGTTCGACGGGACATTGGTACTTTGTTCTTCTGGTTGGATAAGCTCAAATATGAAAAGTGCGTTCATCCGTTGAGCCTCCAAGAGGTCGAGAAGCACCAAGACCCCCGCGTCCGAAGCAGCTTCCAGGCGAAACTTCAGTCCTATCACGTGCTGAAAACAACGGCTCCTATGGCGCCTGAGGTTCAGCAGGCCGCAGCAGATGACCACAGCGTTAACGATCGAAACGACACGATTCTCATCAACGAACTGTACGCGAGTCGCGTGGACATTATCATTTCCGAAGATCGCGGGCTCCACCGGAAGGCAACGGCGCTTGGTATTGCCGACCGGGCCTTCACGATTGATTCGTTTCTTGAAAAAGTAACCGCGGAAAACCCTGAACTCGTCGATTACAAGGTTCTATCCGTACGTCGGTCCCATTTTGGCCAGGTCGACCTCCGTTCGGCATTCTTCGACTCGTTTCGAGACGACTACGGGGGCGTCGCGTTTGACAGGTGGTTCAACAAGAAGGCGGATGAAATCACCTACGTATGCTATGAGGGCCACACACTAGTCGCGTTCCTGTACCTAAAGGTCGAGGACCAGGACGAAAACTACGGCGATATAGAGCCCAGGTTTAATCGTAGACGTCGTCTCAAAATCGGGACTCTAAAGGTCGAGTCCAATGGCTACAAGCTAGGCGAACGGTTTCTGAAAATCGTGTTCGACAACGCTGTAAGACAGAGAGTCGACGAAATCTACGTGACGATCTTTCGGCACACGATCGACCAGCAACGCCTAATCAGTCTCTTAGAAGATTTCGGATTCAAGGAGCATGGCAAGAAAATCAACACATATGGGGATGAGAGCGTCTATGTGCGGGATATGACGCCGCACTTCGATGCCGGCGACCCCAAAGTGACCTTTCCCTACGTAAGTAGATCCTCTAGGGTATTCATCGTGCCAATCTACGAAAAGTATCACACCTCACTGCTGCCAGATTCCATCCTGAGAACGGAGTCGCCCGCTGACTTTGTAGAGCAGGAGCCGCACCGAAACGCCATTCGGAAGGTCTACGTGAGCCGTTCAATCTTCCGAAGCCTTCGTCGAGGAGACACGATCGTGTTCTACAGAACCGGCGGCTATTACAAGGGCGTGGTAACCACGCTTGGTATTGTCGACGGCGTTTATCTCAAGATCAAGGATGAGGCGCAGTTTATAGGCCTATGCCGAAAACGAAGTGTGTTTTCGGATACGGAGTTGAGCGAGCAGTGGAACTATAAGAAAGGCAGCCGACCCTTCATCGTCGGTTTTCTCTATGCATACTCACTTCCCAAACGACCAACACTGAAGGAGCTCATCGACAATGACATCATCCGCAACATCGAGTCGGTACCGCGCGGTTTCGAGCAAATCACACAGGACCACTTTTCGAAAATACTGTCACTCTCCCAAGCAGATTCACGCGTTATTGTCGATTAAGCCGAGGTATGCGGACGCAATTTTCCGGGGCGAGAAACGGTTCGAATTCCGTCGGGCCATTTTTCGGAAACCTGTCGCTGTAGTTGTTGTGTATACGTCGAGCCCGGTGTCACGTGTCGTCGGCGAGTTCGATATCGAGGCGATCATCACGGATACAGTCGAAGGGTTATGGATGCGCACGAAGCATTCTGCCGGAATCGATAGGGAGCGGTTCTTCAGCTACTTTGCCGGTCGCGAACTAGGTCATGCCATCGTTATCGGATCCGTGCGACGCTATCCCCGGTCGTTGGACCTTTCAAGCAATTTCGGAATGCGGCCGCCACAGTCATTCGCGTACCTGAGTTCTTAAAACGGCTCTCGGATATTGGTTCCCCTACTCCGACTGGGCCTCCATGTACGACCGCAAAATCGCGTTGATGCGGGTCTGGTAGCCGCTGCCGGCCCGCTTGAGCCATTCCACAACATCATGATCAACCCGGATGGTCAGACGGTCCTTGGGCTCCGGCATGGTGAGCTTGGCATGTTTCCAGAACGATCGATCCAGCTTGGGAATGTCGGAGTCGTCGATTTCCGCATCCCGTTTCTGACGCAAGCGCTTGAAGTCAGTTTTGCCCTCGAAAATCACTTTGCCCCGGAGCTTGCTGATGGAACCTTGCGCATACGTCCTCACCAGTAGCCGCAAAGCGGCATTCACTGCAGCCTTCTTGGTCCGAATTCCGCTGTATCGCATCGCCTCACGCATCAACTGGTCATCGATCTCAATACTGGTCCGCATAATTCCAGCATCGTCCCAATCCGCGAATACGTGAGGTCTTACCCGGCTTTATTCCAGCAGCTTCCGCGAAACCGCGGTCACAATCTTCCGCGGGCTGAATCGTACGGACTCCGCCACCAGCCAATTTCGGAATCCTGAAATCACAAGCGTCTTGCCTGCCATCAAGCCCCGATAGCCGTCGCGGGCGACGATCTTCGCGTCCATGGGGCGAAGTGTCTTGAAGAGCTTGGTATCTGCCACGCCAGCGCGGCCTTGGAAGCCGGTGTCGGTTGCGCCCGGACACAGGCAGGTCACGGTCACGCCGGATCCCTTTAGTTCATTAGCGAGCGCTTCCGAAAACGAGATGACGTAAGCTTTCGTGGCATAGTAAACCGCCATCAGCGGTCCAGGCTGAAACCCGGCGGTGGAAGCGACGTTCATGATCTTGCCGGAGTGGCGTTCGATCATCGGGCCAAGAAAAAGCTTGGCCAGGTGAGTGAGCGCGGTGATGTTGAGTTGAATCTGGCCGAGATTCTCTTCCAGCGAGACCTTCGCAAACTCGCCAAGCACACCGTAGCCGGCGTTATTCACCAGAATGTCCACACCAATGCCCTCGCGCTGCAGTTGGTCGAACAGGAATTGCGGCGCGGGTGCGGCGGTGAGGTCGAGTGCGACGGCTTTGGCGGAGATGCCGAACTGGCGACTCAGTTCGTCGGCGAATTGCGTGAGCTTGGGCGCGCTGCGCGCGATCAGGACGAGGTTGTAGCGATCTTTGGCAAAGAGCTTCGCCAGTTCGTATCCGATGCCGCCGGAGGCGCCGGTGATGAGGACGGCCTTGCCGTCATTCATGATGTTTCATTGCGAACCGCGTCTCCGAAGAGCATTCGCCCCTGGCAAACCCATCCTGATTGTCATTCCGAGGAGCGAAGGCGACGAGGAATCTGCAGTCTGCTTGGTTCCTGAGCACTGCAGATCCCTCGCTACGCTCGGGATGACAACAATTGAATCCTTGTCACCAAGCGACGTAGCAAGCTACGTCTCCACGGCCTACACCCCGGCCATGGCTGGTTCGACCTCGTAAATCGAGTGCCAGGACGTTGCGCCCTTGAGGCGGTCGTTCACGTTGTTGATATTCTTCACGCCCTCGGTCTGCAGCCATTTACGAAAGGCCTCAGCTCCCTGCTTGGCGTAGACCGGGATGCCTTCCTTCCACGTGGCGCGGCCGCAGAGCACTCCGTTGAACTTCACGCCCGACTCTCCGGCGAATTCGAGAGCTTCCGTGAACTCGGCATTGCTCACGCCCGCGGACAGATAAATAAACGGCTTGGTAGCGACTGACGCGGCTTTCAAAAACAAGTCCGCAGCTTCTTTTTTGCTGTAGGCTTTCTGCCCGGCATAGGCCCTCGCGCCCTCGACGAACTTCAGGTTCACCGGCACTTCAACTTTCAGCACGTCGACGCCGTAGCGGGCTTTGGTGAACTCGCGCATGCTCTCAATCACGATGTGTGGCTTCTTCTTGGCGTACTCGAAGCCTTTCTCGTCCGCGCCCTCTTCGTAGCCGACAAACTCCAGGAAAAATGGGATGTCGTTGGCGCGGCATTCATCGCCGATGCGCTCCACCCAGGCATGTTTCGCGTCGTTGATGTTCTTGGGGTCGAAAGGCGTGTAGTAAAGCAGAATCTTGACGCAGTCCGCGCCGGCTTCTTTCAGCCGTCGCACCGACCAATGATCGAGCAGGTCGCCCAGCCGGCCGGGACCGGTTTTGTCGTATCCAGTTTTTTCGTAGGCCAACAGCAGGCCAGCGTTTTTCGCGCGTCGCTTGGATGCAGGCAGTCCCCACTCGGGATCGAGCAGGATGGCGCTGGCATGCGGGGTGAGAACTTCGGCGACCAGCGACTTGAACTCTTCCATCAACGCATCGCTGACTTCCCCACCCTTTTCCTTAGCCAGGGCCTTCTGCAAAGACCCGCGTTGATCCATGGCAGCCGCGGCGATCACGCCGCGGTCGTTGGAGACCTTTTTGAGGCCGGCTAGCTTTCCGGGAGTGAGTTTCATAGGATTCCTCCGTGTTGTTGAAAGGTGATGATTGATCAATTCTCGGAACAGGCAATTGTAAACCCAAAGCGAGGGTTGCCCAAGAACCCAAGCGGAGCGAAGCCGATTGCACCTGCCGGCATCTATGGTCGGCGGCCTACGCGTGGTTGTTGATTGCGGCCACGATCCTGCTTCCCATATCTGCCGTATTGGTTACGGACTGGCCTGGTTTTGCCAGATCCCGAGTGCGATTTCCGGCGTTTAAGACGGATGCGACTGCGCTCTCGACGCGATCTGCTTCGGGGTTGAGATGGAACGAGTAACGCAGCATCATCGCGACGGAAAGAATGGCGCCCAGCGGGTTTGCAATGTCTTTCCCGGCAATATCGGGAGCAGAGCCGTGCACGGGTTCATACAACGCGACGGGTCCGCCGATGCTGGCCGAACCCAGCATGCCAATCGAGCCGACGATGGCGCCGGCCTGATCCGAAAGTATGTCGCCAAACATATTCTCGGTGAGCAGCACGTCGAAGTTCGTGGGATTTGAGACCAGCAGCATGGCGGCGGAATCCACATAGGTGTGGCGAAGCTGCACTTCGGGATATTCCTTTGCAACGCGGGTCACTGCCTCGCGCCACAGCCGGGAACAATCGAGGACGTTGGCTTTGTCGACGGAGGTGACCTGGCGGCGACGCGATTGGGCGAGTTCAAAAGCTACGCGGGCGATGCGCTCGATTTCCGGTTCGCGATAGCGCATGGTATCGATCGCTATTCGGGTGCCGGCGGCGCCCTCGGTGGAACGAGGTTCGCCGAAATAGATTCCTCCGAGGAGTTCACGCACGATCAGGATGTCGGTGCCTCGAACCACCTCGGGACGAAGCGGCGAGCAATCTTCGAGCGCCGCGAAACACACGGCTGGCCGCAGATTGGCGAATGCACCTAATTCCTGGCGCAGCCGAAGCAGGCCTCGTTCGGGGCGCAGGTCTTTGGGAACGTTGTCGAATGCCGGACCTCCGACTGCGCCCAGGAGCACCGCGCTTGAGGCCAGGCAAGTCTGCAATGTATCTTCAGGCAGAGGATCACGGCTGCTGGTAAGCGCCGCGCCGCCGACGTCTTTTTTTGTCAGGTTGAGTTCGTGCTTAAACTTCGTGGCGATGGCTTCGAGGACACGAACCGCTTGATCGGTTACTTCGGGGCCGATGCCGTCCCCAGGAAGGATTGCGATGTTCAGGAGCATCGGAATTTATTGTACTGCGGCGTCATGGTGACGGTTTCGTGGTGTGACTTGGTTAGAGAATGTTGCTGCCCGGCTACTGCAGTGTCCCGGAAATAAGCGGCATATTGAGACGGCCTGATCAAGAATGAAAGCCGAAACACAAGGTCCCTCCACTCCGCTTCGCTCGGGTCGTGATGACAGGGTTGTTTCGCGAATTTGTTGGACGGCACACTAGTCAGCTGGCTTAATGCCGACGGCGGCGTACACTTCGGAGCTCTTAAAGAGCGTGCCATTCTTCATCACCAGACGGCAGCGGCGAATGTCACCGATATGTTCCGCTGGATTGCCTTCCACCAGCACGAAATCCGCACGCTTCCCGGGCGCAATCGAACCGAGATCGTTCTCCTGCTTCAGCAAGCGGGCGGCATTCAAGCTTGCGATCTGCAGTGCTTTCGGTGGTGGAATTCCGGCTCTAACTTCAAGCTCTAATTCGCGGTGCAACATGATGCCAGCGGTCGCGTCGGTTCCGGCAAGAATGGGAATGCCAGCATCGTACATTCGCTTCGTCATTCGCAACATGGCATCGTAGGAATCTTTATACAACTGGTCGTTCTGCTCGGTCACGGGAAGTCCTCCGTTGTAGGCGCCACGTTGAACTTGCGCCGGTAGCCGGTCGATAACCGGCGCAAAATCAGGAGACACCTTTCCAGGACGGGCAGTGAACATTCCCTCAAAAGTCGCCAAGGTCACATCGACCGTGGTGTGATGATTCTGGAGCAGTTCAATAAAGTCATTTACCTGCTTCGACTGGAGGTCGAGCTTCGCAGCATTGGCTCCAACGGCGGTAAAACGTTCCGGGGTGCGAGTATCTTTCACTTGCGACCCAAGAAAGTTGAGGAAGATGAAGTTGATGTGTTGCAGTTCGTCGGCGCCGTCTTCCACAAACTGGCTGGCAATCATTCCGTTGGGGACATGGCCGCTGACGCGCAATCCGCGCGTATGCGCAGTCTTCACAATTCCGGGAACCAACTCGGGCTTGAGTGAGCTGTACAGCTTGATTTGAACGTAGCCGAGGTCGGCGTATTGGTTGACTGCCGCCCGTGCTTCCTCGGCCGTATCTGCATACAAGCCGGTTGGAGCCTGCATTGGGTCGTGGCTATCGATAAACCCGGCTTTCCAGACTCGAGGACCAATGGCAGTGCCGCTGTCCCATTGGGATTGGAGATGCTTCAACTCGTCGATATCGTTGCCCATATCGCGAACGCTGGTTACTCCGCTCGCGATATTCAGTAGACCATCGAGAGCCTGGACGTGGGCATGCATATCAAAAAGACCGGGCAGCAATGTCTTGCCGGTGCCGTCGATGCGCTCAGCATCCTGCGGAACACTGACGGCAGCAGATGAACCGACCATCGTTATGCGTTCACCAGAAATTACGACGGTCTGGTCTTCCCGCGTGGTGGCTTGTTCGGAATCAAAGATCCGGACATGCTCCACTGCGACGGGATGATCCGGATGCCGGGCCAATTCACGGGCCAACCGAGCGTTGCGAGCGTCTTCGGCGGCGCGGTCGAGGGCATAGAGCTGATCGTTGGTTCCCTCCCAACCCTCCCTCAGGATTGCGAACCACTTGCTCGGCGATCCGAAAAAGCGCCGGTCATCATCGAGCCAGACGGTTTGCGGTTCGAACGAGAGTCCCGTGATGGCAAACTCGGTTACATGGAGTTTTTGCCCGTGGCCTTCGACGGTGACGTCGGTCAGCCGCTCCAATCGCGCCTCGCCCGCGGGAAACAGTTTCACAGCATCTTTCGATTTCAGGAGGGCAGCCACCAGCAATGCCGACTCGAGCGCCGGCCCGTTGTTGCTGGCGTAGAAACCCGGAGCGGGAGCCGTTCCCTTCTCTGAAGTACTGTTCCAATGGGCGATCGCGCCTTCGACCGCAAAGTGTTCGTCCACTGGAGCCTTCAGATAGTCGTTGCCGGTCACGTCCAGGCGCCAAGGCAATCCATCCGCGCCAACGATGTAGTGCGCCGCGACCTTCGGACCGCGGCCGCGGTCGTTGAACTCGAAGGTGCAGTCGATGTGACCGCCCGGGCCGTAGACGTCGACTTCACTTCCCGCGGTTCTCGCGTTGCTTAGGATTGTGTAGCGAAGGGTTTGGGGTGCGGCCGAGTCGCCAGCCCACAAGGAGACGGCGTGAACAACGAGAGCGAAGAGAAATGCCGGCAGAAGTTTGGACATGCTCCAGCATTATGCCACTAACTATTCAGCAGTGCGTTAAACTCCCCACAGGTAGTCTTCCTGATCGCCGTGATGTTCCGGCATCAGATTCAGGGCAAGGCCTGGGCATCCGGAACCGGTCGAGAGAGGCATCGAGAGCAGCAGTTTAGAATGCTCGCGTCTTTTGTCCGATTGCAGCGCCGCCAACGCTGGGACCGCGACCGGACGCGGCCTCGATTGCACCTGGTCTTCTGCTGGCGCTGGCTGGCCCTTAAGAATCGCGGCAATCAGTTGGAGCAGATGGTGATCCTCGACCTGCTTGATCTGGTCCGCAAGCACGACGAAGCTCCGGTAGATTTCGTCGAGCTGTTGACGATCGAATTGATGGCCCAACTGTTCACATCGCAGGCCCAGCGCGTGTCTTCCTGAATGTTTGCCAAGCACCAGTTTCGAGTCGGGCACGCCGACCGATTGCGGGGTCATGATTTCATAGGTCAGCGGATTCTTGAGCATACCGTCCTGGTGAATCCCAGCTTCATGGGCAAACGCGTTGCGTCCGATGATTGCCTTGTTGGGCTGGACCGCGACCCTGGTGATTTCGCTGAGCATCTGGCTTGCTGGGAATAGCTGTTCGCTGACTACCTCGGTAGAGTAAGCAAGCCGATCGGGACGGACGCGCATCGCCATGACGATTTCTTCGAGCGACGCATTTCCGGCGCGTTCGCCGATGCCGTTGATGGCGCACTCCACTTGCCGGGCTCCGGCAGCGATTGCCGCTAGCGAGTTGGCTACGGCAAGGCCGAGGTCGTCGTGGCAGTGGGCTGAGATGGTGACGTGCTCAATCCCGCGCACGTTTTCGCGGATGGTGCGAATCAGTTCGCCGAATTCTTCGGGCGTAGTGTAGCCGACAGTGTCGGGGATATTTACCGTGGTTGCACCCGCTGCCACCACGGCTTCCACGACCTGACACAAGAAATCCTGGTCAGTGCGGGTCGCGTCCTCAGGAGAGAATTCAACATCGTCGCAGAGACTCTTCGCCAGGCGTACCGCTTCGCTGGCCTGTTCCAGGCACTGCTGACGCGAGATGCGGAGTTTGTATTTCAGGTGGATGTCGGAGGTGGCCAGGAACACGTGAATGCGCGGCCGCGCTGCGCCTTGAAGTGCTTGCCATGCGCGCTCGATATCTTTCGGACAGGCGCGGGCGAGGCCCGCGATGATCGGACGCCTTACGACCGCAGCGATGGCCTGCACGGCGGCGAAGTCACCCTCCGACGCGATGGGAAATCCGGCTTCGATCACATCCACGCCCAAGCGGTCGAGCTGATGTGCCATGAGCAGTTTCTCCTGCACATTCATGCTGCAACCCGGCGACTGCTCGCCATCGCGCAAGGTCGTGTCGAAAATCGTGATGCGTTCCATGCCTGGACCCTCCTAAGCGGGATCAGAACTCAATCGTACGTAGACAGGCATATTAAGCAAGCTTATAATCCTACCGTTATCATTAGTTATATTTATCATCATAAGCAGTGCTTATGAGCCCTCAACTTTTGCTAAAGGAACCGGCAACATGGATCTGGCCCAACTTGAAGTCTTTCTGGCGGTAGCGAGAGAGGGACGATTCTCGCGTGCCGCCGAGAAGCTGTACCGCACGCAATCGGCGGTGAGCCAGTCGATCCGCAAGCTTGAAGACGAACTGGGCGAGCCGTTATTTGACCGGTCCTCGCGGGATGGCGCCCTGACCGACGCCGGCCACGTGCTCCAGGAATATGCTGAAAGATTGTTGAACCTGCGGGGGGACGCCGAGGAGGCTCTGGTAGAACTACGAGAGCTGCAAAAGGGCAAACTGGCGATTGCGGCCAACGAATTCACCGCGCTCTACCTGCTGCCGGTGCTGGCGGAATTCCGCCGCCTGCATCCCATGATCAGAATCACGGTGAGGCGTTCTCTGGGCAGCCACATCCCCGACGACGTTCTGCGCCACAGCACCGAACTCGGCGTCCTCACCTACGACCCGCAGGAGCCTCAACTGTGCGCCACGGTCGTCTACCTGGACGAGCTGATTTTCGTGGTTCCCCCGAGCCATCCCCTGGCGACGGCGCACCAGGTGAGCATCCGCCAGCTGGGCGCCGAGTCATTCGTCGCGCACAACGTCGCCTCGCCCTATCGCGAGAAAGTGATCCAGGCTTTCAAGCGCCACAAAACGCCCTTGCACATGGACATCGAACTGCCCACCCTGCAGGCGATCAAGCGTTTCGTAGTCATGGGCAACGGGGTGGCGCTGGTCCCAGAGATCAGCGTGGAAAATGAGTTGGCCCGCGGCGAACTGATTCGTATCCCGGTGCGCGAATTGCGGCTGCACCGCAAGCTGAGATTGATCTACCGGAAATCTGCGAGTTTGTCCCACGCCGCGCGCGCCTTTCTGAAAGTAGCGGAGACGATTGCAAGAGAGCGCCGCGGCCGATACCGTTTTCAACGGGAGCACTAAGGGAAGCTTGGCTCAGGACAAATTTTCAGCTCGCCCGCACGGGCGTAGACGTCCGCGCCCACATTGGCACACAAAACAAAACGCCCCAGCGCTGGTTAGAGCTTCTGGGACGTTCGTCGAAGCAGCCCTCCCCCGAAGTCTGCTCGAGAACCAATGTAGCAGTCCCCAGGGCAGGCGGGAATGGCACTTTCAGGCTATATGCAAATCGATGGTAACCCGCGCTGGTCACGCCGGGAGAGCTGCTTCTAAGCCATTCGTCCGGCAGGACTTAGGAAGTTGCCATAAATCCCCACGCGAAGCGAAGTCTAAACATCGGCGTTATTCCGACGCCTTTTGCAGCTCTTTCTGATGCTTGAGGGACACCTCCGCTTCGTCCAGGTTCGTCCCGATGCCAAAGCAAAAGTCGGCTCCGGCGATGGTTGCGATGCGACCGTCGACGGCGCAAACCGCAAAAGGTTCCTGCCGCAAAAGTTGTTGCGCCTGAGAAAGTTTGAGGTTCAGTTCCTGATAGGAGTCTCCCTTGCACAGGAACTCGTCTCCTTTATCGTGATAGGCGTCCAGGCCGACGCTCGCCAGCGCCTCGGCAAACCGGCGGATAAGGATGTCACCGGCGGAATAGCCGTACCGGTCGTTCAACGCCTTCAGCCCGTCGACGTCGGTCATGGCGATGAACGGGCTCTCTGGGCCGTCATCAAAGGCGCGCCGGTTCGGGCCGCCCGTTTTTTCGGAGACTAACAAGGCACGTCTCATTTCTTCTGGAGACATCTCCGCGACACGCTTGCGCGTGAGATGGTCAACTCTGCGCTCGATCATTGAACCGCTCCCGCGGGGGGGATCGATCAACTGATGACGATCTTGGGACCCCGTCCAAACAGGCCCACCATTTTGCTCGTGCGTCGGAACAGCCGCCAGATTACTTTGGTAACAGATTCGGCGGGTACCGGACTCGCCGGGAACCAAAACGGCAATTGACGTCATCGCAGCGCTGCAAAACCCTTCTCCGTAGACTTAATCGCCACTACAGGCTTTACCGTATGGACAGTGTGCTGGGTCATGACGTATCTAGAAGCCGGATTGACTCGGCAACTAGACTGTCCTCCCGAATTTCGGTCCTCTAACAATGTCAGAAAGTAAGGGTCATTCGATGCCACAACAAAAATGCTGGTTCGGTGCCATGAAAGTTATGGTACTCGCGATGGTTCTAGTCCTGTTCAGTGGTCTTGCCGCTGCCCGCGAGTACAAAGTTCTGTACCGGTTCAGCGGGATCAAGGATGGGGACCTCCCGGGTAATCTCGTGTTCGATGCAGCGGGCAATATTTACGGGACCACGCTCAACGGAGGCAGGGGTAAGTTCATCGGCACCATTTTCAAGCTGACGCCGAACTCCGATGGCACGTGGACGAAGAGCACTCTCTATGCCTTCTGCGCTCTCAAGAACTGCGTTGACGGGTTCAATCCTGACCAAGCTCTTATCTTTGACAAAGCCGGAAATCTTTACGGCGCAACCTCGGGCGGTGGCGCCTTCCAGTGGGGTACGGTTTTCAAGCTGTCGCCCAACACGAACGGGCCGTGGAGAGAGACCGTTTTATATAGCTTCAAAGGCGGAGCGGACGGGGCTTTCCCAAACGGCGTCATCTTCGACGCGGCAGGGAATCTTTATGGGACAACGTTCGAAGGCGGCGGTTCCGCAAATCAAGGCACTGCCTTTAAGCTAACCGCGAACTCGGATGGCACATGGACCCACAGCGTGCTCTACAACTTTTGTTCCCTCTCAGGGTGCAGCGACGGATTAGGCCCCAGCGAGGTAATCCTCGACCAGGCGGGCAATCTCTATGGAGCCGCGGGCGGCGGCCTCATTTCCTGTTATAACGGTGGCTGTGGCGTCATTTTCAAGCTGGCACCGAACTCGGGCGGAAGTTGGACCGAGAGTGTGCTGCATACCTTCACCGGCGGGACCGATGGAGCCTTCCCCGGCGGCGTGATCTTCGACTCAGCGGGGAATTTGTACGGGACGACCGGGAGCGGAGGTAATCTCAACTGCAGCCGCCAAGGATTTAAAGGCTGTGGCCTGGTCTTCAAGCTGGTGCCGAACGCGAATGGGAGTTGGACGGAAAATGTTCTCCGTAGCTTCGCGAACGATCCGGTAGCCAGTCCCCTCGGTCTACTCTTCGACAGCTCTGGGAATCTCTATGGCAGCGGCGCGGGAGGTCCCGCCAACGCTGGCTCATTATTCAAAATGACACCTAACGGCGACGGCCGATGGGCACTCACCGTGTTGCACGTCTTTCTAGGTAAGCCTGGCTATGGTCCCAGCGTGCCCGTCGAGAATGCAGGCCATTTCTACGGATCGACCGGGCTGTGCGGCAACGAAAAGAAATGCGGAGGTGTGATCTTCGAATTGACCCCCTAGTTGAGCGTTCGCTCCAGAGGAATCGCAGCGGCGGATCCACGAAATGATGGCTGCGCCAAGTCCCGCTGCGCTACGCGTCCTTCGAAACTACGCCCGAAGCCTCCGCCTCCGCATACATCGCGTCGATCTGAGCCCGATAGCGCTCTTCCACCACCCGGCGGCGCAGCTTCATACTGGCGGTCAGCGCGCCATTTTCCGGGGAGAATTCCTCCGCAATCAGTATCACTTTCTTCAACTGCTCGTAGCGCGCGAGATTGCGGTTCAAATCCGTCACGATTCCCTCATAGAGCGCCTTTACCCTGGCATGCGAGATCAGATACTTTCGGGAAGAGAAGGCAATCTGGTTGGCCCTCGCCCAGTCCTCCAGCACCGGAAAACAAGGTGCAATCAGGACTGCGGGGAACTTGCGCTTATCGCCCAGGACCGCAGCTTCACCAATCAGCGCGTTGTGCTTGAGAGAGTTTTCGAGCGGTTGCGGAGCGATGAATTTTCCGCCGGACGTCTTGATCAGATCTTTCTTGCGATCCGTGACCGAAAGGAAGCCGTCGGCGTCGACATTGCCGATGTCGCCCGTCTTGAACCATCCATCGACGAATGCAGCCTGCGTCTCTTGCGGCAGGTTCCAGTAGCCTTTGAAAACCGAAGGACCGCGGACTAGAATCTCGCCGTCTTCAGCGGTACGAACCTCAAGGTTGGGCAGGGGTTTGCCGACCGTTCCTAGCTTGTGCGCCTTGGGATTGTTGACCGCGATGACAGGCGAGGTCTCGGTGAGTCCATAACCCTCGTCGATGCGAATGCCAATGTCGGCGTACCAATCGGCCAGTTCCCTGCCCAGGGGCGCGCCCCCGGAGATAAACACCTCGGCGCGTCCGCCCATGCCGGCGCGCACTTTCGAATAGACCAACTGGTTGGCGAGCTTCCACGCTAAGGACGGGGGCGGTTGATCATCGAGAATGTTGGCCCGGTGTGCACGGCCGAGCGACAATGCCCAGCGATAGATCCATTTCTTGGGAAAGCTCTTCGCCTTGAGATCCACCTGCCCATGAATCTTTTCGTAAACTCGCGGGACGCCGACAAAAATGGTTGGACACACTTCCAGCAGGGCCTGGGGAAGCTGGTCGAGAAAGGAAACGTAGGCCAAGGTCACGCCTCGGTACAGCATGGCGAGATCGACGTGGCGGGCCGTTACGTGGGAGAGGGGCAGAAAAGAGATACTGATTTCACCGCCGCGAATATTGAATCCCGAGAGAGAGTGCGAAATGTTCGAGGCCAGGTTGCCATGAGTGAGCATGACCCCCTTGGGAGTGCCCGTGGTTCCCGAGGTATAAATAATGGTGGCGAGATCATCCGGTGCGATGGCGCGTGCGGCGGAATCGAAATCGGCATCGCGCTCCTGGGGACCGTCATGCATGAGACGCTGCAGGCGTGCGGCGTGGGTAGTCTCTACTGAATCCATCACCACGATTTGCTCGACCACGGTTTTGCTCTGAATGCCTTGCGCTTTCAGAAGCAGCTTTTCGGTGGAGACAAAGACCACGCGCGCGCCCGAGTCTTGCAAAATGTGTGCCGTCTGTTCCCCTGTCAAGGTGGTGTAGACGGGCACCACGACTGCGCCGATGAGCAGGCAAGCGAAATCTGCGATGGTCCATTCAGGGCGGTTTTCGCTCAGGATCGCAACCCGGTCTCCCTTGGAGATGCCCCACTCCCGAAGCGCACGAGCCACGCCCACCACGCTCTGATAGAACTCAGCGGATGATATGGAAACCCATTGAATCGCCTGTCGGTGCATCACCACCACGCGATCGTTGCGGTCGACCACGGCGAAGAAGATCTCGTTGAGTGTGCGCAGGTTCATGGGTGGCAGCAGTAAACGATCACAGGCCGCGAAAAAACAAACCCGGCCTCTAGCCGCGGATAAAAATGCAGCCCACGGCGAAAACCGTGGGAAAAAGTTGCAAGCAGACAAAGCCCCAGCGGGGCGAAAGAAGGGCCACAACGCAGATTTCGCACTCGCCGCAAATTCGATCTCCGAGAGAAATGTACTGGTTTCACAGCCGCGAAGCAACGCCCCGTCCCACTGGCGTCAACCCCGGTTTGCTGCGACAATGGATGCCCACACTTCCGAATGGAGTGCACCCGAATGAGAAGACTTGCAATCACTGCAATGGCGGCATGGCTGCTGGTTGGAGGATGTTTCACCACCGCGTCGCGGACCGCCGACACTAAATCAACTCCACCCCCGCCGTCACTGAAGGTCGGCGATGTCGCCCCCGACTTCAAACTGCAATACTTCGATGGGAACGATCTGAAAGATGTGACCCTGAGCCAGTACCGCGGCAAGAAGAACGTTGTGCTGGCTTTCTACATCTTTGCTTTTACCGGTGGTTGAACCCAGCAAATGAAAAACTTCCAGCAGAATCTGAAAAAGCTGGAAGCCACCGACACCCAGGTCCTGGGTGTGAGCATGGATAGCCCCTTCTCGAACAAAGCATTCGCCGACCAAATTGGAGTGACCTTCCCCCTCCTGAGCGATTGGGGCGGAGACACCACGCGCCAGTACGGCATCTATTTAGACAAGTACAAAGCCGCGCGCCGCGTAAATTTTCTAATCGGAAAGGATGGAAAAATTCTGGAAGAACAAATCGACAGCGCTGCCATCGATCCCACCAAGATCGTGGACGCATGCGAACGTCCGAAGCTGCAAAATTGACGCTGCTTGGTGACGTTGTTATGATGGATGCGCGGGGTGGAGCAGTCTGGTAGCTCGTTGGGCTCATAACCCAAAGGTCGGTGGTTCAAATCCACCCCCCGCAACCAACTCCACTGTTTGGTTTCAATGGGTTGAGCCAATCTCACAACCGGCTCGGTGATTCTAAACCCAACTTCCCAGCCCAAATTTCAGAAATTCTATACGCACAGTTTTACGCAGTCCTGGGCAGCGGGGCGCTTTGGTTGCCTAGGCAAGTGTGTTCCCAATGTAGGGCCACGGTTTCTCCTCGCCGACTAAGACTGGGTTTCGAAAGAGCTTTGGGCAAGGACTGTCGCACGTGGACGCAAGCAGACTTGCTTTCTTTATAAACGTTCGGAGGACCTGGGCTATTGAATAGCAAATAATCTTGGGCAACTTCAGCTACCGAGCTTGGGTGTCCCAAATGCTTGGGAACCTCTTGAAAGCCCCTTCGATTTCACTTTCGAGCCCGAGTTTGAAATAGGCATTTTGGAACCACAGTAGACACAGGATTAGATTGTGCCCGAGAAGCACTGCCATCCTGCCCTCTCTCGGTCGTGTCCCTGTATGCGGTGAGGCCTCCGCACCCAGGCTGGAGCCATAAATGGTCGTCGGCTGAATTTAATATCGCTATTCAAGATCATCTTCCGAATGCGCTCGCTTGGTAGCCCGCCGCATAAATGCTTTTGCTCTTGGGTGAGCCTGCCCGGCGGGCACGAGTTGCAATGCCGAGGATCGGAGGGTGTTCACTGCTGATCATGGGAGCAATCCGTAGGACTCCCTTGAGGCTCAGCACCAAGCTGGACGGTGAACTGGGACTTTAAGCCACGCGTCGCGTTCTCAAGTTCAGCTTTAGCCCGTGCCACGTGTCCCAGCATCGTGTGCAGGCGCTTCGGTCCCAAAACTAAGAGGCCGAGCATAAGCATGAACAGGATTTCCGTGCCGAAACCCATGATTCACTCCTTGACCAGGGCTTGGTCGCTGGCAATGGTGGCGGTTGTTCCGACTGGATTCTCTTCCTCTGGTTTCATCGCTGCCTTGAAGCCTCGGATGCCTTCCCCGATTCCTTTGCCCAGCTCCGGAAGCTTTTTGGGGCCGAAAACGAGCAGAGCGATTCCGAAAATCACGAGCAGGTGCATAGGTTGAAACAGTCCTTCAAACATACAGGCTCCTTAAATCGAGTGAGAAAATCTCACAAACTTGTTAGCAAAAATGCAGGCGCTGCAGCCGTTAAACCAGATCCAGCGCCTGCTCAGACAGCAGGGGAGAGCTTACGACAATCAGAAACCTCGTTCTGTGCCTTTTGGTTATGATTCTCTGGTTACTGCACTATGCGAAACTCCGCGATGCAAGCAATACTCCCCAACGTCAGAGAAATATCTCTGGCGACAAACCCAACCTACTGCCTCTAGAAGGTTTTCGTGTCACGACGTTGTCACGTTTTTGTCAACGACGGCTATTCTTCTATCGATTTCGATTTGGACCACATCAAAGCGTGGAAACGCCAAGGACTGAAAAGATAATTCGTTTCCGAAACTCCTCCAGGTCGGCGGGGGCGGCATGGAATGCGTGTCTTGTGGCAGCGCAAAGGAAGCAGCGTCAGCCATGGAAAACCTCGAGCCCTTGGACGAGGCGCGCGAGTATGCGCCCTTGTCCAAGGTTATGGTCTTAATTAATGTTTATGGTTAGAGGAGTGGAATGGCTAATTGCGCCTGATGTTCCCGTTACCGTTAGCGTGACCTGAGATGCGGAGGTTTGGCTTTTAGAACTGGTCGAACTGCTACCGCATCCGAGGGTGAACAGCGAGACCACAAGCAGCAACCCCAGCACGCTCGTCAACAGAATGTTCTTGCGTCCCAGCGGTTTCCGTTTGCGAGGCGAGAGAAGCATTCCGAACAGCCCCAGACCAGGTAAGAGTGCTGCTATGCCGTACCCGTTAGTCGGCGGGGTGGCGGCGGCAGAAACGGTCAACGTAGAGGGTGTATTCGCTCCGGCAGAGATCGTCGAAGGATTGAAAGCGCAGGTCAGACCCGCGGCGGTGGAGCAGCTCAGCGAAATCTGTCCGTTGAATCCTCCCACCGCGCTAGCGCTGATCATGAGGTTCGACGAACCCCCAGGCGCGACCGTTGCGCTTTGGGGTGAGAGAGTCAGAGAAAAATTCGGACTGCCCACGGCGGCCGCAGGTACAAGGCTCGCGAACACACCGGTTGTGTTGCCTCCACTGGGGAAATTGGGTTGGTTGCTCCCTCCCGCAGTGAGATAAAGAGTACTTGGGTCACCAGAGGGGCCACCCCCACCAAACGTCATGTCCCACAAGCCGGGATTCACCAATACCTTGTCTGACGAGTTGGTGAGCTGGCCGAGAAACTTTCCAGTTGAGTCGAAGGCATTGATGGTGCCATCGCCAAAATTTCCAACCAAGATCGCGCTCGGGAATGTTCCGAAGGTAGCCGGAGTTGACACCACGCCCCACGGCGCGTTCAGTTTGCCACCTGCAGCGACGAAGGTGCTCACGAAATTTCCGTTCGAGTCGAAGATATCCACCTGCCCGAGGCCGGCGCCGGGCTGGGCATCGTGTTTGGCAGCATCCTGCATAGCATAGGCGACGTAGATCTGGTTACCGATAACGTGAATGCCGTGGGGAGCAAGCCCCGCAGGAAGTTTCGGATCGGCGAATGAACCACTCAACGATGTAGGGTTGAAGTTGCGATCGTAGACGTCGACTTTGCCACTGTTGAAGTTTGCCGCCAAAAGGAAGGTGCTGTTGAGCAAGGCGAGACCTTTATAAACTGCGCCGCTGGCGGAGTTATCGAAGGCCACTACGGCGCTGGTGCCCCCAGTCCAGTTGGCGATGATGCCATCTTCGGTATCAAAAATGAAAGACCCTCCGCCGAAGTAGCTGCCGTTGGTGTTTGCCACGTTTCCAGTAGGGCAGCCAGGACTACAATTACCGTTCGGATTTTTGGCTGCTCCGGGTATGGTTACCACCAGCGTATTCTTGTTGCCCTGTGCGTCATAGAGCGTGGAAGTACCGCCGTTGTTGTTGGCGATCCAAAAATCTTGTCCGGGAAAAACAGAGATTCCCCATGGGTTAGAAAGTTGAGTGTCTGTAGTTTTGCCTACGCCGGCAGTATTTGAGACCAGGTTGGTCTGGGAATAGCCGGCCTGCTGGGCCCATAGCCCAGACGAAATTGCTAACGTCATTAATAGTACGAATGAAAAGATCGTTCGTTTCAAGTTGTTCTCCATAACTTAATCTCAAGATTTGTACGACGCTGAATTTTGGCTTGTTTCCCTTCTCTCCGCCGAGCCGGTGGTTAGCGGGACGACAGGGAATTCAGGCATAGATGGATACGGTCTTCGGCGCTTGAACTCCCTGCCAGAAAGTCGGTTGTGATGTTGATTCAGTGACCTCCCGACTGAGATCCGCCTTGCTGTTGCATCTGCCCAAGTTTGATAGCCGCAGGGGGTATGTCGATCGCGTATGTCCCGATCGGTGTCTCAATGGCGCTGAGAAAATAGCTATCTCCGATATGCTCGAAGTTGAGCTGCGCTTTGTCGGATTGAACGTCATCGAAGACCGTGGGGATTACGAACACGCTCGCACGCGTTTCGTAACTTCTGATCTCAAGTTCTCGCGATCCGCTGGCGGGACGTACACGCATCACCCTATAGCTGCCCGCAGGAAGTACCTTGCCGCCGGCAACGAAGTCGAACGGTACGTTGGTAACAACTGTGTCCTGCTCCTGGGCCCGAGCATTCAGGCCCAACCCCAAAACGCAGATCAGTGTGAATAGAACTGCTAGATATTGCTTCTTCATGATTTCTCCTAGTTGAAACATTTTGAATTTCACGATTGATAACTGCGCTGGTGAGGCTTTATTCCAAAAGGATCTCCCGAGGGCGAAGTCATCAGCTTTTCAGAGCATGGTGGTTTGACGCTGTGAGGAGACGACGAGATGTGGCTGGGATGTCATTTGATTGTCAGTTCTTTGTCGAGATTCGTAAACACACCGAGCAACGTCACTGGAATGTGTGGAACGGAGAATACTGCGCCATGCAATTCAGGTATCGGTCTGAATCATGCATTGCTGAGTCCACATATTGGTCCGCGGCCGCTGTTGTTGAAGATGCAATGCGGTAACTCGGCAAAGAGATCGAGCAGTATGAGATGTTGAGTGAACCAGACACTCACTAAAGGCCGAGAATTGTGCGGGGAGGCGGACAGGTCGTCAGCTCGGCTGATTTCCTTTCGAGAATCGTCGCCTTTGATGACGCCTGTCCGTGCTGGGGGAGAGACCTGAAAGCTTCTATTCGGGAATACTGTCGCCTGCAACTGCTGCAACAGATACCTGCGTTCGTGACGCCTATTGCACAGGTATGTCCACGCCTCAAGTGTTGAGGTCTTTGCTCACGATGCATGCCAGTTAGATGTCACGACCAACGGCTAGATGCGGATTGGGATGTCACTTAATTGTCAATTTGCTGCGGGCTTTTTTAGAGCGCGGCAGCAACATCATAGCGGCTTGTTCGCGCGCGGCTCTCCAGGCGGATCTGCAACCAAACGATGAGCATGTGGCGTTGCTCGTGCCTGGCTTGGGCCGAGGAAGCGATCAGTCACTGGCTAGAATGAGGATCTGATAGATGCGTTGCTAAGGAATTCAGGCCGGCACGCTGGGCTCCTTTGCAACTGCGGCCACTCGTTGATAGGATCGCAGGCGGTCGGCATGTTCGTAAGTGTCCGTCACTACGATGATCTCATCGGCTCCTGTCTCAGACACCAGCTTTTCCAAGCCCGCTTTGACTGTCGCGGCCGATCCTACTATTGCGGCGCTCAGTTTGTTCTCGACCGCGGCCCTTTCATAGTCATTCCATAACTCCTCCATTGAATCGACCGGCGGTAACAATTCCACAGGCTGGTTGCGGATCAGTCTTAGGAATCGCTGCTGGGGAGTTGTAAACAAACGGCGGGCCGCGGCGTCGGTCTCCGCCGCAATCACCTGCACCGCCACCATTAGGTAGGGCCTTCGCAATACGTCGCTCGGGCGGAAGCACTCGCGGTACAGGCTCGTAGCCGCGTGCAGATACTCAGGGGCGAAGTGCGCGGCAAACGCGAACGGCAGGCCCAGGCTCGCAGCCAGTCGCGCGCTGAAGCCGCTAGAGCCCAGAAGGGTGATCGGCACATTGCTTCCTTGTCCTGGAATCGCTTTCACCGCTTGCCCAGGCCGTGGCGAGCCGAGGTAGGTACGTAACTCTTCCAGCAATTCGGGAAATTCATCTCCGGTCTGATGCAAATCCCTGCGCAGCGCCCGCATAGTTTGGACATCGGATCCGGGAGCTCGTCCCAGACCCAGATCGATTCGTCCGGGAAACATCGCTTCGAGTGTTCCAAACTGCTCTGCCACCACCAAAGGTGCGTGGTTGGGCAACATGACGCCACCGCTGCCCACCCGAATCGCCTTCGTGGAGGCAGCGATGTGGCCGATCAACACAGGCGTTGCCGAGCACGCCAGCCCTTCGATCGAATGATGTTCTGCGAGCCAGAAACGGGTGTAGCCCAAACGCTCTGCATGCCGGGCCAAGTCAACTGATCGAGCAATGGCACTGCCTGCGGGCTCGCCAGAGTGCATGCCGACCAGATCCAGAACGGAAACCGCCAATCCATTGGTCATGATGATATTAGATAGATCGAGCGGGGCAAGCGATGCGAAGGCAATGCACTAGGAAGCGCAAAAACGATCTCCCGGGCGGTTGAGTGCGTCGTTTCCATGTCTGTCTTTCCGTTGGTGACGAACCACACTAACGAGTTGCCTTTTGCGCCTCGCGGGCGCGGGTTTCATCGTCGTTCGGGAACTGGGTGTACTGCTCGTAGCCCTCGGTCGCAAAGGCCAGAGCGCGATCAAAAAACTGGTCCAGCAGGCGTAACAATTCCATCTCACCGTAAAGTTCGACCGGGCTATTCATGAAGCCCTGGCGCTGCAGGAATTCCCAGAGATGGTCCTTGGTCAGGACAATTGCCCACGAGAAGTCGGAAAGCGCGACGCCCTGGGAGGCGCGGCGCTCCCCGATCTCAAAATAACGCAGCTCGATGTCGTCGTTCGTCTTGGTGAGCAGCCATTCGCCAAAGTGCTGCAAGATTTCCTGGATATGTCGGCGCAATTCCTCGACCGGGACTTTGCGAAGCTCTGTGGTGCGGGAGGAAGTTTCGAGTTTCGCGACCAACTCGGCCGCGAGTTCGTCGGAATGATGTTCAATCAGTCGTACGAGCCTTAATGCGATCATGCTGCCTCTTCACTTTATTTGATGCAGGTGCGGGTGAGCAGACGCAGGCAAAAACCACACCTGTGGCAAGAGTTTTGTAACGAAATGTAACTCACGGCTGAACTGGGAGATTTTCCCAGAGACGCTGGACAACGAAATGAGCATCCCCGACATTGACAACTGTCTGTCAAGTTTGCGTAAGAAGGAACGCAGTCTGAACAAGCGCAGTCGCGTATACAAAAGAATGCGAACCCTTGACCATCACGTGACAAGGCGTGGCCCCTTGTTTCTTAAGCTCTTCAGGAGGGCAACAAACTTTAATCCTGGAGACATAGATTATGAAGAGTCGTTGCGTACGTGTTTCACTCTTTCTTTCCACTGGGCTGGTCGCGCTACAGCTTTGGGCAGGACAACTCAACCAAGGCGGCCAGCAGGTGTTTACTGGGGAAGTCACCGACACGTTTTGTGCCAAGAACAAGTCACACGAAGAAATGATGAATGAAAATAAAACCATGGGACGCGAGAAGCAGACGTGTACGCAGAAGTGCGTACAGATGGGCGCCAAGTACGTCTTACTGGACGCGTCCAAAGGGACGGTCTACCAGCTCGACGACCAAGCAAAGGCTGCGGCTTTCGCAGGCCTGGAGGTGCGTGTCGTGGGTACACTGGAAAACAGCCAGCTCAAGATTGTAAGCATCGACGCTGGTTCGTCAGCTGTTGCGTCAGGCCGATAGGCCGGATTTTCTTACGCTGCAGGTAGTGCCTTATCAACCTGTGATCCGTGGTTGGTTTAGGCGCTACCCCGCGTGAGTAGCTCATCGAAATCGCAAGCGAGCGCGGAGGGGAAAATGCTCGGTCAGTCCCGACCGCCGATTTGTCGCTAAGTCAGGTCAAACTGGCTTTTACCGAGAGCTAGATCGTCAGCTTCTGGTCGCTCAAGCCGCGTATCAAATCGTCGCTCCCTTAAAAACCTGGGGCTATCACATCAGCCGCCGCCCCTGGTGCTGCGAATCCAGCTGCAAAAGAAGACTGGTTCGCCCGAAACAGAAGGTCAATCACGTCCCGAACCGACCAGACATCAAAGATCGCCGTCACATGGGTCATATTCAGCAAATTCGCCATGTGGGCGTTAAGTACAAGAGCTTGAGTTGCATTCGTCTTGCAGCGGCCCACTTCAGCAACTCTCAGCAATAGACCGAGGCCAGTGAAATAGCGGTTTTTCAACAACAATCATGAGAGACCGTCCGATTCGGCAGAACTGCAACCGTTTGCACGATTGACAAACCAGCGGGAAGCGAACAAGATAGGTGTCGCCATAGGCGCGCGCCACCGGATTAATGCCGCCGACTCCCTCCCCGGCTACGATTGCGGCGCTTGTCACAACGGGCAAATGAGACGGGAAAACCTCTTCAGGGCCAGCTCGAAAACTGTTTTTGAGGTCAAAAAGGAGATTCCGGATGGATTGTCTGTTTTGTTCTATACAAGAGATGTCTAACCCTTCTAATCCGGAGGACGAAATCATTGATGAATCCGAAAATTTCTACGCCAAGGCGGCTTTGGGCCACTTTGTCTTTGGGTACACGCTGATTATCTCCAAAGAACACTTTCCCAGCTATGCGTTTGTGCCGGAACACCTATTCCCCGAACTTGAAGCCTTCAGAGACAATGTCCTCGACAAACTGCACAACATTTCCCAGCACCCGATAACCATACTGGAACACGGTGCCATCAATCGTTGCCAGCGGGGGGGGTCATGCATCGATCACGCTCACCTGCACCTGATGCCGCTTGACGCAGACTTATACCCTATCTTAAGCGGGAGATTCTCGTTCGATGAATTGGGGTCCATGAGCGAGGTGCGACGCTTCCAAGACGCACAGATTCCCTATCTGTACCACCAACGGGAAGGGCTCCGAAGTCACGCTGTCGGATTAGCCCAAGATGTGCCCAGCCAACTGCTCAGGCGAATTGCCTGTGAAGCGTTGGGTGAGCCTGAATTGTGGGATTGGCGCGACCGGCCACTGCGGGACGTTCTTCAACGGTTCACCAGTGAATATAAGCGTCTTGCAGTCGCCGAGCCGGAAGCTAGTCGGAACGGCACAGATGGATGAGGGCAGTGCTACTGCTTGGCAACGCAACCTAAAACTGAAAGCCCTGAGCACATTGCTGCGCTTGAAACTTGCAATGGATCGCTACTAACTGATCGGCAGGAGTTGGTGAAGATTCCGATGGTAAATTGCCCATTTTGTCGAGAACTCCAGAGTGGCACGCTGCCCGACTTTTGTGACGCGGATATCGAGTCCCGTATCTTGCATGAGACGAAACGATTTGTCGTCATACCCGATATCAGCCCCCTTGTGCCTGGCCATGTGATGATTGTGCCCAAAGCCCACATTCTCTGCTATGGCGCAGTTGAAGCTGCCGCATGGGACGAGTTTGCAGGCATTGTGAATGTCACGCGCGCAATCATAAGAGAGCACTATGGCCCATCCGTGATTCTTGAGCATGGCACAAGGTCGGTCGACGATGTTGCTGACCACGTTTCACACGCGCATTTGCATATCATTCCCGCCGCAATCGACATTCGTGACTCCCTTTTGAACTTCAACACAACCACGATTGCGCGCCTCTCTGACCTATCACAGTGGGCGGCTCGTGATGAAGCCTATATCTACTTCGAGAGTTGCGCTGGCGAACGCATTGTTGCCGATCGAATCGTCGACCTTAAAAGGCTATTCTTCAGGTCTGAAATAGCAAAACGGATCGGAATTCCTGATCCGCTTTGGGATTGGCGCCGTCACATACTGAGCGACAATCTTCGCTCAACCGTGACGACGCTACGAGCGGCGAATTGGAAGAGCCTATGCTAGCGGCTGAAGTTGACGCGAGCCATCAACGCGTCTGGCAGGCAGTCTACCATTATTGGAAGCCAAATAAAATTCATGGCCACGGTCCCGATCATGCGCTGCGTGTGTATTCGATGGGGCTCCAGCTTGCTGCGGCAGAAAGGGCTGACCCTCTCGTTGTGGGTGCCGGCTGTTACATCCATGACGCGGGAATGCGCCCCGACATCGGTAGAGAGGGACACATCGAGCGATCTCTGCAGATCGCCTCGGCATTATGCGAGGAGATGCCCGAACTCGCGAGTGTCCGAGATCTTCTCCTGACCACGATTCGCTACCACGAGGCAGAGCTTGCGTTCCCGGCTCCGCTGCCGGTGGAGGCAGTGTGTGTCCGTGATAGTGATACTCTCGACCGGCTCGGTTTCACCGGAATACGAATGACATTCCAGTATGGGGTTTGGATCAAAAGAGCACTTTGTCATCCCACCGACCCACTATGCCGCGAACGCACACCCGACCTCAACACCTTCACCATGGATTACGTGCGCTATTTAGAATCGCTTCCCCAACGTCTGATGACTCCTCTTGCCCGAAGTAAATCCACGAAGAAACAAAAGCAGCATGAGTTCTACTGCAGCGAATTCCTGTCATCTTTTCGACAGGGGCGCATGCGCGATCACAAGGACGCATTGCAGTTGGTGATGGCACATATGCGTGAGGAATCTCGCGTCGCATGAACGTCGGCACGCCGGCAGCGCCACTGAAATGGAGGAAGTATCTTGCGCTGGTAGATTTTGGTTTCCAGTCCGCAGACGAGCTAGCGGCGGAGATTCGGCGTTATCCAAGAAGCAAAGTTCATTGTTTGGTCAGTGATATCGGGTCCGATATTCGGCACGATTCCCGGCGCGCTCGCCGTAGCCTGTACGTGGTGAAGTTAGTGCCTGCCGATCTTCAAGGTCAGCTTCCAAACTTCAGGGTAGAACGGAGTTCTCAGTTGAAACAGCTGGTTGCGTTTCTGACCGCTCACAGCGGAGTAAATTACGTCGAAGCGTGGTATTGCAGTACTCGTGTTGATTCGGAAATCTTCAGTGTGGCTGGCCGAATCGTCTTCAGCGCGCCCGACACTGGAAGGACCCAACTGGTTGAACAAGTGTGGCGAGGCAGTCCTCGACTGCTGGAGACCTATTCTGATGATTTTGCCCTTCCATATGTAAGGGCATCACGATATTCCTGGGGCTGGCCATACTCAATTGAGCATGTTCATCTTCCGCGGAAATCGGGGCTCAGCCATTCGCAGCTGCAATCTGAATTTGGCTATTCAATGCGCTGTATCGAGCGAGAAAGTGAAAAGATCGCGACCTTTTGCGCATTTCTTGACTCGTTTTCTTTCAAGGCCTACAGCCTCGAATACAAGATAGTCGCATCTCAACTCAAAATCATCGACTGGGATACACCAAACGATAGGCGAGTACTTGGATCGCAGGACGTGCATCTGGACAGCGCCTGAGCAATGATGGCCTGAGCAATGATGATTGATATTGAAGGCCGCATCCGTCATGTTTACCATCGAGCAAATCCATGTTTACGATCGAGCAAATTAACGACCTCCACGACCGGCTCGGCAGCGCGAAGACGTTACCGGAGTATGTGCGGGCGCTTAAGGCGATCGGCGTCGAACGGTCCGATTCCTACCTGGCCGACGGCCATTCGGAATACTTCGGGCAGGGCGGCCACAGCGTTGTCTCCCCGCCGGTGCACGAGATGCTTGCCGTCGCTGAAACCGGTCAACGCGAGGCCTTCCTTCAGCATCTGGGCCGGCACGAGCGGCGCGAAACGACTTACTTAGAGATGTCCAATGGGCTGGCGCAGAGCGGGATAGAGAAGTGGACTGTAGACACGGGCAAGATGACTATGACCTTCTACGATAAGGCCGGCAGAGAGATGCTGGTCGAGCAGATCAGCTAAGGCCTGATATATGAGCACACTCCTTCCACCGCACGGTAGTTCTGAACTGAAACCGCTCTTGCTGGAAGGCGACGCCCTCCGCGAAGAGACCAGGAAAGCTCAGGGGCTGAAGAAGATTCCCCTGACCAGCCGCGAAACCAGCGATCTGATCATGATGGGCATCGGCGCTTTCACACCACTCGATGGCTTCATGGGCAAGGACGACTGGAAAAGCTGCTGCGACGACTACCAACTGCTCAGCAAGAACGGTCTATTCTGGCCCATCCCGATCACGCTCTCGGCGGACGAGGTCTTGGCGAAATCCATTCGCCAAGGCGAAGAAGTGGCTCTGTGGGACGCAGCGACCGGCGTGCTTGTGGGCACCATGAAGGTGAACGAGAAATACACTATCGATAAAGAGCATGAGTGCAAGCAGGTGTTCCGCACCAACGACCCGAAGCATCCGGGCGTGCAGAAGGTTATGAAACAAGGGCCGGTGAATCTGGCCGGGCCGGTGAAGGCGCTGTCCGAGTCCGTCTTCCCTGAGGAGTTCAAAGGGATTTATCAGCGTCCTGCGGAAGCCCGCAAGCTTTTCGCCGAGCGCGGCTGGAGCACGGTGGCGGTCCTGCAGCTCCGTAACCCGATGCATAACTCGCATGCTTATTTGGCGTGGATTGCGATCGAAGTCTGCGACGGAGTCTACGTGCATCAGACGCTGGGCAGACTTAAGCCCGGCGACATTCCGGCCGATGTCCGGGTGAAAGCAATCGATGCGCTGGTGAATAAGTACTTCCGCAAGGAGCGCGTAATCCAAGGTGGCCACCCCATGGAGATGCGCTACGCGGGCCCGCGCGAAGCCTTGCTCCACGCCACTTTCCGTGAGAATTACGGTTGTTCGCACCTGATCGTGGGACGCGACCACGCCGGCGTGGGCGATTATTACGGACCGTTTGACTCGCAGAAGATCTTCAAGGAAATCCCGCCCGGGGCCCTGGCCATCCAGCCGCTTTGCATGGACTGGACCTTCTACTGCTATGAGTGTGGGCGCATGGCTTCGATGAAGACCTGCCCCCATGAGAGCAGAGCGGTGATTGACGACAATGGCAACTACAAGGGCGGCGCCAGACTGCTGCTTTCCGGTTCACTGCTTCGCAAGCTGATGAGCGATGGCAAGCCCGTTCCCGCGGAGTTCTCCAAACCCGAGGTCATCGCGATTCTGAAGCAGTACTACGACACGCAGGAAGAGGAAGATAAGGTAGAAGTGAAGTTGCACGGCGCAGCCACGGGCGAGGCGCTGAAAAGGCTAAGGCCGCAATAGGCGCGGGAGAGGGACGGGCCTGCGCATGATCCCGGCGTTGAATTGTTTGACGTGCTCTTGCGGATACCCCCCTTCGCGGTCAGGACCGGCGGTCTCCAGCCTGCTCATGGTTCTGCAGCCAGAGTATAATCGCCGGGACAATGCGCGCCGACGGGGCCGGAAACGTGGATTCTGGAGGCGGTCATTCCGATGGGGATCGCCTCATGAACCCAACAGCGCACGATTCTTCGCAACCTGCCGCGGGTGTGAGTATGGCTCCGGGGCCACTGTTCATCGTGGCCATGTGGCGTGGTGGCTCCTCACTTCTTTATGCCCTGCTGAACAAGCATCCCCAGGTCGCACTGACTTTTGAGGATGATCTCTGGCTATTGCGCTCGGTGTTTCGCAAACCCGCAGGTGATTGCGATTGGGCAGCGCGTTTGGAATTCCGGTTTAGCTCATTAAGCCGGCATGGAATAACCGCGAGCGATCTGCCTCGCAGAGTGGCAGACTTTCCCGCGGCGTTTACCGCCTTTCACAAGGCCTACGCAGCCCGCAAAGGCGCCGTGATCTGGGGAGACAAGTCTCCCATCTACTATGATTCCTTGCCTGCACTCGCCAGACTATTTCCTCAAGCGCGGTTCATCATTCAATGGCGAGATCCCGCGGCGACCGCGAATGCCATGGCGCGGGCTGCCCAATCCGGCGCCTCTTGGTACCAAAGGCGGGGAATCTATCTGCGAGGGTTGATTGGGTACGAGGTGCTCAAGCGCGGGGTTGATTCCCTTCTCTCCAGCGGACAACCCGTCAGCCAAGTGACTTTTGAAGAGTTGACCAGCGATACCGCGAAAGTCATGCGAGAGGTCTGCCGCTTTCTGGAGATTCCCTACCGCGACGAATTGGCTGACCTCCGGGGTGCCGATCGATCTGCCGTGTACAAGGATGCACATCATTCTCAAGTGAAGGGAGACAAAATCGTTAGTACGCCTCGCACGGTTATCCTCGACCAGGCAACTCGGCAGAAAATAGACGGCTATGTGAAGCTGTGGAAGCGCCGATATAATAACCAATGGCCGCCATCCGTTCTGGGGGATGCTGACCACGTTGCATTGCCCCGGTTGCCACAAAGGGTTGGCGACCAAGTGGCCTATCGCGCGGTACGCGCCTTCGACAAATTCCGGCAGGTTTGTTTCGCCTATGCGCCCTTGGCTTTGCTCCAAAAGCTACCGTAGCCGAAGACGCGGCGTGCGATTCCCTGCTCACAAGCAACAGGGGACGCTCAGAACTAGATCTAAGCCTTTTGCGGACATGCCCTGTGGGCCCAATTGAGATAGCTGGGACTTTGATAACTGGCGTACGATCGCCATTGCAGGCAACGTAAAAAGTCGCGCACTTTTGCGGTGGGTTGTGGTGGTTCGCATCGCCCGCCTAGCGAAAAGGAGCTCGTTTTATGAGTCAGGAAAGTATATCGGCATTTATTGTTTCTGTTGCAGTCGTTCGCAGCATCTGGCAGCGCGAAGCTAACTCAGAAGAACTGATTCCTGAATGCCTCGTGGCGCCGATGGGCCACTTTCAACAGCGCGTTGAATTCAGGCTCACTTCTCAATCTGCTCAAGAGCGGATCGGTTGTGAAATACGGATAACAGAAGAACCCACCTTCAATGCTTCGACGCAATGTCCGGAGTGCGGAGGTTCTGTCTCCCAATATTGAGTAAGCTTGTGAAATCTTGTACATACCTTCGGGATCACCAACTCCGCGTTCTCCGATCTTGTTTTCCAAACCGCGCAGGATTCCCAGTCCTTCCGCATCCCTATGCGCGATCGAATAACTAAACGCCTTGCCGATTTGCGTGTACAGGGAAGGATCGAGCTCGTAGGCACGATCGAAATCTTTGGCGGCCTGCTGTGAGTTCTCCAGGTAGTACTCTCCAAACCCACGGTAAAACAAGACGAAGGCGGAGTCGTTAAGATCAGGGAGGCTACGAAGAAACTTGTCGTACTCGCCGAGATAGAGGTAGGTGTTAAAGAATGAGCCGTTGGCTTTGACCGGGGGGTCGAGTTGGAGCGCAAGCTCGCACTCTGCGACCGACTCGTTTAGCATGCCCGCGAAGCGGTAAGCATATCCCAGTTCCCAATGCGCCCCCGCATGGTTCGGATTCGTTTTGAGAGCATCGCGCACTAATGGCACGGCTTGCTCAACTTTCCCCGTGTCGACGAGGAGATTCGCGAGAAAAATTTGCGCGTCCAGTTGCGACGGCTGTATGGCAAGCGCGCGTTCATAAGCGGCCTGCGCGCGGCGGTATTGCTCACGGCCGCCAAACTCGAAACTGGCATCAGAGGTGTACGACGCTCCCAGGTACGCCCAGGCGGGGGCATAGTTCGGGTCAATCTCGGTCGACTTCTCCAGCATCTTGATCGCTATGGGGAATTTGTGCTGGCCGTGGAGGTCGACACCTCGCAGGTAGTATTCATAAGCAAGCGGATTGACAGGCGCATCGGGCTTGATCCTCTCCGCCTCGGACGGTGACAGGTTGAGCTCCAGGTCTTTGATAATTTGCTGGGCTACGTTGTCTTGAACTCGCAACAGCTTGTCGTACTTCAGATCGATCGTACCCCTGCCCAGGATCTTCTCGGTCTTACCATCGATCAATTGATAAGTAATGCGCAGATCATCGTCATCGCGGATGAAGCTCCCGATGAGGAGAGTGTCAACATTCAGATCTGCCGCTACCTTTTGAATGTCGATGACCTGGTTTCGATATTTCTCGACTGCTGCGGAAGGTCTGGTCGTCAGCGAGCTCACGTAGCCGAGTTTGGTAATGACGGCGTCCGCAAGCGAGAATCCCAGGAAATCATCGTCGGGATCTTGCCTAAGGTTCTGGAGCGGGAGAATTGCCAAACTGCGATGTGCGACTACAGATCCGTTTGTCTTCGGCCGGGTTGGATGCAGGGATTTTGTAATTGCTACTATGCCGACCACTAGCAGAGCGAGTGCGGCAATTGACAGCACTGCCCGTCGGGTCGTGTTGGGTTTTCTCCAACTGAGCGGTAGGGCGATCGATTCCGCGTTCTCCGTTCCGGTCACGTCCGCGCCGGCCACTTCCATTACCTTTTGCCCTTTTCTGTTTCCGGCTGCGCTGATCAATTGCGGCGCCGGCACAGTCAACCCAAAACGTTCTTTCTCATCCCCCCAATTCCTGACCTCGGCACTGAAACGATAACCTCGCCCGGACACGGTCACGATGAAATGGGGGTCTGCGGGAGAGTCGCCGAGTGCTTTACGGATCGTCGAAACCTGTTGGGTCAGGTTCGATTCCTCCACGAAACTGTCTGGCCACAGCGACTTCATGAGTTCCTCTTTGGAGAGCATTCGCCCGCCGTTCTGGACCAGCAGCAGCAGTGTGTCATAGGTCTTTGGGGTGAGCGCTACCGCCCTCCCGTCTTTCAGCAAAACGTGCTGAATTGTGTCGAGAACGAAGGGACCAAACTCGTAAAAGGGACGCTTGCATGGTCCCGACGACTTTGGCTCGAACTGATCGGCTGTACTCATTGACCGGTTCCGGTAGGAGACTCCTGAGTAACCGTTCGCACATCCATACAATGGGGCCTGTTGCGGGAAGAAGGTCTCTTGTCGTCGAGGTGTCCAGCGAGGAGGTTCAGAATCAGGTTCTTGACTCCCAGCAAATCGAATGCCGACTGGGATCCTTCATCCCGAAAAATCTAGTTAACCCACGCGAACAAATTCTACGACAAGAATAGCACCGCGCGGAACTGCCAGAATGGGTTTCCCCACTGCGCGCATTCTTCCAGGGCACAGATTTCAGCCAACCCGCAAACCGGTTTGTAATTTCTTTCCTTCCTGTTGGATACACCTTTCCTAGATTTTTTGGACGGATTTTAGAGATCTTTTAGGACCTCCTCAGGACGGTTCTGCAGTTTCCGCGCGAGAGTGGTCCCCGTCGAAGCGTATGCGCTGCGACCATCCGACTGCCCGGTTTCGACTGGGCAGCGGCCAAACTGACCAAGAATTAGGAGATTGATCTAATGACTTATACAGGAAAAACAACTTACGCTGGCAAGCGCCTCATGCTGCTGGCACTTGCCTTCACTGTCCTTGCCGCCTCGGTCCAATCGCAGGCAGCCGAGGTCCACAAGGAAACTTTCAAGCTCTACCCGAACCCACCCTTCGCGAGCTGCTTTGGATCCGCCGCCACGGCTCAGGTTACAGTGGTCCGTGGCAATCTCGCCGACACGTTATATATAAAAGGACAGAACTTCCAGCCTAACCTGGGCTTCGATCTGTTCACCATCCAGCGCAGCGAGTTGTTGTCGGACGGCCAAGTTGATCCAAACTTCACTAACTTTGGTCTTGCCTGGTATCAAACCGACATGGAATCGGACCAGTACGGAAACATCAACGCCACCATTCACACTATTCTGCTCGACCAGATCTTCGGCTTTGATCCAGATACCAGTCTCGCCCCGACGAACGCCCTCCACGTCGGTTTCTGGTTCAACAACCCCCAGGATGCCGTCCCTTGTGGCTTCGACCCGAAGAAGCCAACTCCATTCAACGGCCAGCACGTAGCTGGCCCCAACGCCATGATCAGCGTACCCAATGCGAAGACCAATCTAGGCCCGTTGTGCACTGCCCCCATCAAGCAGGGCGGCACGTACGTCTGCAACATCAACCAGTAGAGTCCCTTGTCTCGCTTCGAGGGTAGGCCAAAAGTGGCTACCCTCGGAAGCGGTAGAGCACAAACAGAAAAAGGAGAATTAACATGAAAACACAAGACCTTCGCACTTTTCGATCCACTTTGATTGTCACAACACTACTGCTCGCCCTGAGTTCCCTGGGGCTCACGCAGAATACCGCCAACAGCACCGCCATCAGCGTGCCACATCTGATCAAGTTTAGCGGCGTGCTGAAAGACGAGGCGGGCGCTCCGAAGACGGGAATCGTCGGCATAACCTTTGCCTTTTACAAGGAGCAGCAAGGCGGCACCCCGCTCTGGCTGGAGACACAGAATGTGCAGGCAGATGCAAGCGGCCGCTACACCGTCATGCTGGGAGCCACCAAGTCGGACGGCCTGCCCGTAGAATTTTTCACTTCCAACGAAGCACGCTGGGTTGCCGTTCAGCCGCAAGGACAAAACGAACAGCCGCGCGTGTTGCTGGTCAGCGCACCCTACGCGTTGAAGGCGGCAGATGCGGAAACCCTGGAGGAAAACCGCTTTCAGCGTTTCAACTGGTCGCGCCTTCGTCTAATTCTAACAGCGGCGCAACGCAGCAAGCGCAACCGCCAGCGGAGCAGCCGAATGAGATCAGTTGTGCCAGTAAGACGGGCTGCCAGGCCGCGTTCGTTCCCCTTTTCACCAGCAACGGCGGAAGCGCCAAAGTTAGCGACTCGATCATCACCCAGACCGGGGGCACCGTCAGCGTTGGTGGCGAGGTCGTGGGGCAGACAGGGTTCTTCCGAAGCAGCAACAACGGAGCCATTTTTCAAGCAACTCAAACCAGCAACGGCGCAGGTGCCGCGGTAGCCGGCGTCGCTGAGGGCAGCACCGGGGTTGGGGTTCAGGGTAGCGGCGTTACCGGCGTTTCGGGATTTGGCTTGAGCAATGGCACGGGCGTCGCCGGGCAGGGCGGCACCGGTGTGTACGGGTTTTCATCTCCAACCAGCGGGTTTGCTCGCGCTACGGTCGGTGTGCTCAACACGAATGCCGCCGGGTCCGCTGCGGTGTATGGAATCGGCCAGAGTTTCAGCGGCCAGACCTTTGGGGTGGAGGGATACAACTTCAGTAACACGAATTTCGCTGCCGGCGTATCTGGTGTCGCCGATGGTGACCAGAACACCACTTTTGGCGTAATTGGTACAAGCCTCAGCCAAAACGGCATCGGAACTCTGGGCTTTGGCGTGAACCAAAGCAAGACGGGAGGAATCATTGGCTGCTGCCCCGTGGGAGTATGGGGCGACACAGGCATCAACAGTTCTGGTGCAGCCGGTGTCGTCGCTACCGCCGATGACTCGAAGGCCTTTTTTGCCGCCAACAATAGCCCCACAGGGTTTCCCACGGGCGCATTTCTTTCAGAGGGGGCTGCGAGCGCTCTAGTGGCGGGGGGCTTTTCACAGAGCTGTTCCTTCGACAACAACGGCGACCTGTTCTGCCAAGGCTCGAAATCAGCCGTGGTGCCGGTGGACGACAGTCGACGTCAGGTAGCTCTCTATGCTGTCGAATCGCCACAAAACTGGTTCGAGGATTTTGGCAGCGGGCGACTGGAAAGCGGGGTTGGCAGGATTACCTTAGAGGCTACCTTCGCGCAGACCGTAAATACCGGGTCGGACTATCACGTGTTTCTGACACCGGACGGAGATTGCCAGGGCCTCTATATCAGCAGCAAGTCAGCTACCGGCTTTGAGGTGCATGAGCTTGGGGGCGGACGATCCGATGTCCGCTTCGACTACCGCATCGTGGCCCTGCGGCGCGGATACGAAGCGGTGCGCCTGGCGGACAAGACTGCAATGGTGACGAAGTTGAAAGACAGCCTGCCCAAGCCGACGGCGACACCGGCTCAGCGATGGACACCCCCCGTGCGTCCGAAGCCATTCACGGCGACGGCTAACTCGGCGAACTACGCGGATGTAGTGCCCGCCAAGTTGGCATCGGGCCCATCTCCACATTGATCACTCAACAAACCGCGCGAGGAGTTAGCGCTCCTCGCGCGATGTCTTGGGCGGAGCTTGTCCTCCGGCGAAGGGAATACGCCTTCAGCTGGAGGACAGCTTCAAGAACTAACCAGAGCGAGCTTTCGCGAAAAACGGTTGGAGGGCATCCCTCGAACCTGTCGGCTCCTATTGCGCCGTTGAGCGCGATGTCGCCGAACTCAGGGCGCAAAAGTAGGCGTATCCCCAGTTTAGGCTTCTCCTTCCAGCGAAAGGCGCGCAATCTGGAACTGGAGGCGAATTCAGAAAACTTCGCGGCCTTGTTCAAAGAGGAGGTGCCCAGTGAAGCAGTCAATAAAGATGAGACTCAACAGAATATTTCTACTGAAGGCCACTCGGCTAGCAGCGATGGTCATGCCCGGTCCTTGGGGTTCTGGCCTACGCCCAACAAGAAGTTGACCCGACATGGTTTGACCTCTGGGCGGCAACCACGATTAGTGTGCCCTGACGCTGCTTGTCGCGCCGTGACCTTACCTTCGGCAGCGAATAGGGGATACGCGATCATTGCAGATGAACGCGTCATGAACGATCCGGCAAGGGTGTTTCGGTTTTCCCTGCTCGTTTTTGAATTCTAAGGAGAATTTTCAGATGTCGAATGAACGTGGACCATCTGATGCCGTCATGGAAGGTAAGGGAGCGTACAACAAACATGCAAAACTGCCGGCAGACGGCGCCGCCTTGGCGTTCCCTCTACTCGAAAGGGCGATCAGGGAAGTAGAACTCGGCTCGAGCGACGAACCAATCGTCATTGCTGATTACGGATCGTCGCAAGGGAAAAACTCGCTGGCCCCCATGCAGTTTGCAATCAGCGGCTTGAGAAAGCGCATCAGGCCAAACCGCGCTATCTCTGTCTTCCACATCGACCAACCATCGAACGACTTCAACTCCCTGTTCGAAGTCTTGGATGCTGACCCGGACAGATATGGCGTGGATGATCGCGATGTTTATCCCGCGGCGATCGGTAAATCCTTCTACGAGCGGGTGCTGCCGCCCGGCGCCGTCCATCTCGGGTGGTCCTCCTACGCAGCGGTGTGGCTTAGCCGAGTGCCGGCCCTAATCCCTGGCCACTTCATTTCTATTCGCAGCACAGGCAGGGTGCGCGCTGAATTCGAATGCCAGGCAGCGCAGGATTGGGAAGCATTCCTCACCTTGCGGGCGCGGGAATTGCGCCCTGGGGGTCGGCTGGTGGTGGTCCTTCCCGGGATCGCTGACGATGGATTGTCGGGCTTCGAGCCAATATTCGACCAGGCGAATAGGGTCCTGGAGGAAATGGTTGCCGACGGCGCGATCACATCCGAGGAACGCTCTCGAATGGTTCTCAGGGCTCATGCTCGGCGAAAACGTGATCTTCTCGCGCCTTTCGAGGGCAAGAAATTCCAGCAACTGACGGTTGAAGAGTTCGCGATGTCGGAGGTCTCGGATGCCGTGTGGGATCAGTACGACCGTGATAAAGACAAGGAAGCTTTTACAACCAAGCGCGCCCTCTTCTTCCGCTCGATCTTTGCGCCATCGCTTGCCTGCGCCCTAAGTCTGGTGCGGGCTGGGGACATGGGAGCGCTTAGCACCTTCGCAGACCAACTGGAACAACGCCTCAAACGGCGTTTTGCGAGTCAGCCCGCAGCGATGCGCTCCGTTGTGCAAACCATCCTCTTGGCTAAGAAGGAGTGATCATAGATCGTCCAGAATTGTCTAAAGCGAGAGATTGCAAAATATCGCGAGTGTCAGATGGCATCGAAGCGGCGCCTAATGCGCTGAAAAACCCGGTTTCCTGTCTCTCCGTTTGAGCACTTCAGTCCTAATCCCGAAACTCGGAACATCCAGCACTTCGTCTCCACGGATCGCCGCAACGTGTAACGTTTAGCGACGGAGGCTCACTATTCGTCGAGATGGAATTGAAAGACGCCGATGTTGATGCGTGTCGGATCGGCGCTTCCGCAATCAGTGAACTCAACCCGATTTGCGGAATCGTGCGTTCGTTCGAATTGAACGCCAATGCGCCGATATGAAGCGGGCAGAGCATTACCAACACGTCCGCCGAGGAGGTAGAGTCATGCTGCACCCAGGCCAAGTAAGACGGCGTCCGAGGAAGGGTTATTCCCAGGCGTTCTCGGGAGTTCAACCCATTTCTTCGATCACCCACAGCACCCAGAGTTTCCAACCCTTGCCGCCACCTCTGGGGCAACCGCCATACCATTACGACATCGAATCCGTCCTTCCCGGCATCGGGGCGCAAGCCGCCGCCAACGGTAAGATCGTCTTCCATTGCGTGGGTGATACCGGTGGCATAAAGAATGGGGACTACCAGACAAACGTTGCGGACGCGATGAAGTCGGACCTCGGTCTGCCAGCTGCCCAAGTCCCGAGTTTCTTCTATCATCTGGGTGATGTTGTTTACTTTAATGGGCAGCTCACCGAATACTACAGCCAGTTCTACGAGCCATACGACGGCTACACAGCTCCGATCATCTCAATCCCGGGTAACCACGATGGGGACCCGATTGACAGCACGCAAGTATCGCTCGACGGATGGGTTGCCTACTTTATGACCGCACAGCCCCACGTGGATCCGGCTTCGCATGACGCGCCCCGAGTCACAATGTCACAGCCCAATGTTTTTTTCACGCTGCTGTGCCCCTTTGTGACCATCATCGGCATGTACACGAATGTGCCGGACCATGGCTCGGTCGATTCGGTGCAACAGCAGTGGTTATCCAACGAGTTCGCCACAGCCGACCCGAACAAGGCTTTGATTGTTGCGTTGCACCACCCGATATATTCTTTCGACGACTTTCACAGTGGCAGTCCGAACATGGCCAACGTTTTGGATCAAGCGATCAACGACTCGCAGCGGGTGCCCAACATGGTGCTCACAGCTCACGTGCACAATTACCAGCGTATCGAACAAACCGTCGCTGGTGGAATCACGATTCCCTTTATCGTCAGCGGGAATGGCGGATATTACAACCTGCATAAGCTGAATGCTGCGCCGGGAAGCAGCGATCCTGACAATAACGCCACGTTGATCGCTGCAGACGATCAAAACCACGGCTACATGACCCTGACCGTGGACGCCAAGAATGTCTCCGGAGCCGTAACCTCGGTGAATGACTCGAACGGAGCCGCAGCGCCGCTCGATCAATTCGCGTATACCGCGGCCGCGCTTCCTCTGCCGGCTGGAGCGACGGTAAGTCTGTAGAATTCGGCCGCTGGATTCGCGCCGGTCTTCGCCAACGGAATCCAGCGGCGCTGAGGCTGAGTTTCCACGGATGCAATCCCGGTCGCCCCAGGTTCAGGCAATCGCTCAAGCCGCCGAAACCGGGATCGACAATTGGTGGCTCAGGAGCTGACGTAAGTCGTAAAATAACTGGCATCGCCGGTACCCGTCCCGAACCAATCACGATGCAAGTCCCCGGAGGTGTATCACGATCAGGGAACCTTCAGATGAAGAGATTCGGGGCTCTTTTGGGGAACTGGGATTCATCACCTCTTCCCGAACCATGATGCCGGTGTTACGTGGCGCTCAGAAAGCTGCGAAAGTCAGCGACGTGACGGTTCTGCTTGAAGGAGAGACTGGCACCGGTAAGCAGGTCCTCGCGGAAGGAATCCATAGCCTCGACCAGAAACGCCATTCGTTCGCCTTCGTTACCGTCCACTGCAGCACGATCAGCGAAGCGCTGGCGGAGAGTGAACTGTTCGGGCACCAGCGTGGTGCATTCTCCGGCGCGATTCAGGATCGCAAAGGTCTCTTTCAGTCGGCACAACACGGCACTCTATTCCTGGACGATGTCAATGATCTTACGGTCAACCTGCAGCCGAAATTGCTGGACGTGATCCAAAGGGCGACGGTGCGTCCGGTCGGATCGGATCGCGAAATTTCCATCGACGTTCGTATCATCGCCGCGTGCAACCAACCCCTGGAGCCGCTGGTCCGGGAAGGCCGATTCCGTTCGGATTTATATCACCGGTTGAATGTGGTGAAATTGTCTTTGCCTCCGCTCAGAGAGCGCAATGAAGACATGGCGGCTCTGATTCTCGCCTTTACCCAACGACACAGTTCGCTCTACGAGCCGATTGACTCAGTCGAGCCGGAACTATTGAGACTCCTCGGTTCGCAGCGCTTTTTGGGAAACGTTCGCGAGTTGGAAAACGCAGTCCAGAGAATGCTCTTCCTTAAGACCGAAGGCAGGTCGCTCGGAATAACCGACTGGCTGGCGCAGTCAGGGCCGGAAGCCCCTGGCACGGATCATGACCTCTTTGCTGAAGCGGCCGTTGCCGCCTGGAAAGCGATCTCGCAGCGCGGAGTTCCCTACGCCCAGGCATTCCAGGAGATTGAAAAAAGGGTCCTGGAGGCTGCGGTCAAAGTCCCCGGGTGTACCCGGCGCGAGATGGCTCAACGGCTGCAAACCAGTGAGCGGACTCTATATTACAAAATGCGGGTGCACCGCATCCACGATCCAGCCGCCTAGAAAACCAAGGGGCAGCAACTGAACTGAAAATGCCGAACAGAATAACAGACGCACTGCAATGTTTGTCAGTCCGTATTTAACGTGTTCTTAAGCGCTATTGAATCAGAGAAGTCCTGCTTCGCTTCCTGAAAGCGGGAACCTGCCTGGGCTCTTCCATGGGTTAACCGGACTGCGAACCATTGCACTTCGAAGCGTCCGATGATCTGCACTGCAAGAGCAAGATCGTGATCCCGGAAAAACTTTTCTGACAGCATGTAAGTATCTTCAAATCTGTCAATCGCAAGGCCAGATCCCAAACCGCATCGGCATTTTTCAACAGACAAAATCGAGAATGGCTTCCCACATGCCAATGCACTTCAGGTTCGGGATTGGTCTGGCAGTCGCTCGTTGGAGGGAGCTTCTGACGCGAAAGGGGGACAGAGTACGTTTTCGCGTCTCCGACGCCTTTCTACCAGGTGCGGAGGAGCTAGTCGCCCTGGCGACGCCAGGCGAAAAAGTGGAAGGGACAGTCATCAACTTCTCCGACTCAGGCTCCCAACTCAGTTATTTCGCGGTTGTCGATGTGATTAGAAGACGTTCGGTAGTAGTCCCGGTCGAGAAGCTCGAAGTCGTCCATGGGAACCACGCTGATTTATTGGAGTAACTCGACCCCTGATTTGCGGTTGGTGTGGAGGTTATGGAAGTGGTTTCAGCAAGCGTCGAACTGAATGACCGCAGCGGAGTCAGGGCCAAAACTAGTCATGTGCCCCTGCTTCCGGCGCTGCGTCGCTTGGACCGATTGCTCGACTTAGCGGTGAAGTCAATGCAACCCGCGCAGGGTCCCGTAGGTTCCGCGCCTTTTCGTGGTCTTTTTATCGACCGTGCCCAGGTCGACCGTCTGTTGTCACAGGAGCCTGGGGCGACACAGTTCCGGCTGGTCCACGAATTTCCGGATGAAGATTCCGGTGAGGTTTCGGAAAATGATTCGGCCCTTTCCTGGCTCATCCGTTCGTTTGGCTTGAGCCGTTTTGCTGCCGATGTGATCCTGCTCGCGCTGGCGCCCGAAATCGATCTGCGCTACGAAAAAATCTACGCCTACCTTCAAGATGACGTGACCCGTAAGCGGCCAACGGTGGAGCTTGCGCTTAACCTCCTGTGTTCTTCCGTAGATGAGAAACTTGATCTTCGCGCTCATTTCTCGTCGAATGGCCCTCTGATACGGAACCGGTTGGTCCATGTATATCCCGATCCGAACCAAGCCGAACCCTCGTCGCTCGCGTACTATCTCAAACTCGATGACCAGATCAAACATCTACTGCTAGGGCAACACGGTTTGGACGAACGCCTCGCCTCCTTTTGCCAATTGATCGAACCATCGCTGAACTGGAATGATCGGTCTCTAAATACGGAGATCAAGCAAGCGCTGTCGCACCTCGCCAAGGAGGCGAGATCCTCGCAGAAACCGCTGCGCTTGTATTTTCAGGGGTGCGGTGGGCCCGAAAAGCGCGAAGCGGCGGAAGCGCTGGCTGGTGTTCTAGGCACAACTCTCTTGATCGCGCGGATCGAGCGGCTGCCGGAAAGTTCGAACTCCAACTTGATTTGGAACCTGCTGGTTCGCGATGCGCAATTGCAGAGCGCCATTCTGTTTATCTCGGCTCTGGATGACTTTCAGGGCGCCGATGCACCCGCTCGGCGGCGGGATGCGCTGGAGGGCGTGTCGCAGCACAATGGAATCACGATCTTCGCCGGCAAGCTTGCCTGGGAACGGCAGTCGATTTCGGCATTTAGCGTTATCCCTATCGACTTCGAAGTTCCGGATTTTCACGAGCGGTATGAGCGCTGGCAAAGCGAACTATCGAGATCGGGTTCACCCATCGAAGTCGACGATCTGGGAATGCTGGCGGGGCGGTTCCGGCTAACAGCGCTGCAAATCACGCAGGCAGTCAGGAGTGCGCAGGCAAGTTCGGAATGGCGCCAGGCACGCGCCGCGTCCCAGAGCGGCGCGACGGCTTCTTCTACGCCCCCCGCTCCGACCGTGGACGAGTTGTCCGCGGCTGCACGAAGCCAATGTGGGCACGAGTTGGCCACGCTGGCGCACAAAATTGAGCCGCGTTACGGGTGGGCGGATCTTGTCCTGTCTCCCGATCCGAAGGCCCAGCTCCGAGAAATTTGCTCGCAGGCGGAGTGCCGTCCCATTGTGTACGGAGAGTGGGGATTCGACCGGAAGTTATCCCTTGGCAAAGGACTGAATGTTCTATTCGCGGGGCCACCGGGAACAGGAAAAACCATGGCTGCCGAGGTGATCGCGCACGAACTGCACCTGGATCTCTATCGCATCGATTTGTCGCAAGTGGTCAGCAAATACATTGGAGAGACCGAAAAGAATCTCGATCGAATTTTCACGGCTGCGGAAAACAGCAATGCCATCTTGTTTTTCGACGAAGCCGACGCGCTGTTCGGTAAACGTTCCGAAGTGCGCGATTCCCACGATCGCTACGCCAACATCGAGATTTCCTACTTGCTACAGAAAATGGAAGAGTACCAGGGAATCAGCATCCTGGCGACAAACCTGCGGCAGAACCTGGACGAGGCGTTCGTCCGTCGACTGCAGGCGATTGTTGAGTTTCCCTTTCCCGACGAAGAGTACCGGCGCCACATCTGGGAAAGCGTATTCCCGAAAGAAACACCGCTCGCGGAAGATGTGAGATTTGACCTACTTGCGCGTGAAGTACGCCTGGCGGGCGGCAACATCAAGAACATGGCCTTGGTGGCCGCGTTCTACGCCGCAGTGGATGGGGGCATGGTTCATTCTACGCACCTCATTCAGGCCGCGCGCCGGGAACATCAGAAACTGGCGCGGTCCTGGAATCCGGGTGAGCTTTCCAAGATCGTGGCGACAGTGGTTTGAAACTCCGGCGGAGCCGTGAGTCGGCTGAGGATGAACCCGATCGAGTCATGATGCAGGCTGCTTACATTGACGATCTGAGTGAAACCCTCAAGGCGGTTCTGCAGGACGCCAGTTTCGCGGGGATGTTCCCCGAGTTAGCCGGGGCCGACGTCATATTTGACCGTCCATCGGATACTCTGGCGCCATCGAAGACCACTGTCGATTTGTTCCTCTACGACCTAAGAGAGAACCTCGACCTTCGCCTAAACGAAGTTACCACCACGCGAGTCGGCAATCAGACCATCACACATCCGGCGGCCTTGCGTCTGGCTTGTTCCTATCTGGCCACCGCTTGGCCGGTGGGCGGGCCGGACTTGCCCTTGCAGGAACAACGCTTGCTTTCCGAAGTGTTGGTGCTGCTTTCGCACTATCCGACGATTCCGTCGAATTTTCTCCAAGGCAGCCTGGTGGGCCAGGAGCCGCCGTTGCCGATGGTTGCGCTGCATCCGGATGCACTCAAGAATCTGGCCGAGTTCTGGAGTTCGCTGGGGAGCAAACTGAAGGCCTCGCTGACGGTGACCGTGACCATCAGCGTACCTGTGTTTAGCGATATCACGGATTTCATCGTTACCACCGAAAAGGTCAGCTACATGCCCGGTCTCTCCGCTCCCTCGGAGGAACTGCTCGAGATCGGCGGCCGGGTAGTAGACCCCCTCTCACAAGGGGTTGCTGGAGCACTTGTGGATATTCTCGACGCCGGTCTGAGCCCGACAACACTGCGGCAGACCAGCGACGGCGCCGGACAGTTTGTTTTTCAGCAGGTCGCCGCCGGTGCATACCAGTTGCGAGCAATTGCAACCGGATTCAAGCCGCAAATACAGCCTGTAACGATTCCGGGAATGCCCGATGACTACGTTATCAAACTGACGCCGCTTTAGGCACAGTGAACACAAGGAGGAACAAATTTCATGGCAACATTTTCGACGTTCGACAAAGCGCCCGGCGTATACATCCAGGAAATCACACTTCCGGGTCCACTGCCTCAGGTGAGCACCAGCATCGCGGCCTTTGCAGGCCCGGCAGAAATGGGTCCGCTGCTCCAACCCACCCTGCTGACCAGCATGAAGCAGTTCAACAATATTTTCGGAAGTTATATCGAGGTTCCTTACCGCGTCTACGCTACGCACGCGGTGAATGGATTTTTCAAAGAAGGTGGCCAGCAGTGTTATTTCGTGCGCGTCGGCAATGGCCTCGCGGCTTGGCTGAATCTGCTGGACCAGGCCAATCTGGTGGTGGCTGCCAATCCCCAGCGGCCTACTTTGAGGGTTACGGCACAGCAAGAGGGAGTCGGAGGCAATGCAACCACAGTCCAGGTTGATCAGGCAAGCGTCGTTCCAACGATAGCCGTCCCCAAGGCAAACACAACTTTGTCCGCAGCTTCCACTGCGACGAGTGCCACCGTCGGCTCCGCCGCCGGATTTCAGCCGGGCGACACGGTGACCATTACGCAGCCAGGTCCGCCGGGACTCAGTGAGAACGCCACCATCGCCAGCATCAATGGCAGCGTGATCAATTTTACTTCCAGCCTGGCGAACAGCTATCCCGCCACTTCAACCTTCCGCACCGCCGACCTCGCTGCCAGCGCCATGCAAATACGAGTCACATCAGCTATGGGATTCGAGCCAGGAAGTTACGTGAAGATCAGCAATGGAGCAGCACCCGATTCCTATGACATCGTGCGCGTGGTCAACCAGACCACCAACGTGTTGACCCTCACAAACGGGCTAACAAATGCGTACCCGATGGCGGCAGCGTCTCCGGCTGTCAACGTCACGTCGATGGAATTCAAACTCACCGTGGTGTCTTCCAACGCGGGCACGGAAGTCTTTCCAAACCTTGCGATGGATCCGCGGCACAGCCGATACTACGGGACCATTGTGAACTCGCAAGCGGTGGTGGTTGCGCCGCCGCCCCTGCCTGATACCACGCCACCGCCACTGAATCTGCCGGCCACTCTTGCGGCCACCGCTCTCGGCACTCTGCCCAACGGCAAACCGGGTAAGCCAGACAACCTGTCAACCCTTGCCGCGACGGATTACCAGAATGGAATCGACACCCTGGAGAAGTTCGACGTTGATCTCCTCTGCGTTCCCGACGCCGTAACCACCTGGCCAACCGCGAATTCACACTTCCAAGTAGGAGATACGCAATCCATTCAAGCCTACATGATCGCGCATTGCGAGCACATGCAGGACCGATTTGCGATTCTCGATTCCTCGGAGATGGTCCCTTCCGAACCTGACTTCAGCGCGATTCAGAACCAGCGGCAAGGCCTGAACTCTGACAACGGCTACGGCGCGCTGTATTTCCCCTGGATCGGCATACAAAGTCCCTTCGGCAGCGGACAGGTTTTCGTGCCACCTTCGGGCCACACCGCCGGCGTGTATGCCAACAATGACAACACCTTCAACGTCGCCCACGCCCCTGCCAATGAACCCATCACCTCTGCGCTGTCACTCGAAGTGACTTTGAGTGATTCCGACCAGGGGCCGCTGAACGAACAAGGAATCGATGTGATCCGTTCCTTTCCCAACCATGGCATCTTGATTTGGGCGGCGCGTACGATCGCTCCTCCAGACATGACAGCCTGGCGGTACGTTAATGTGAGGCGCCTGCTGCTCTATATCGAGAAGACGGTTCGAGAAGGAACGCGGTTTGCAGTGTTCCAACCCAACAACCTGACGCTCTGGCAGCAGATCAAACGGCTAGTCACTGATTTTCTCACGGGGCTTTGGACGGCCGGAGACCTTTTTGGCGCTACGCCCGACCAAGCTTTCCGAGTACAAGTGGACGCAACCTTAAACCCGCCTGCCGTAACCGCGCTTGGCCAGTTGATTGTCCAAGTCACCGTGGTCCCCACACACCCGGCGGAATTCATCATCTTCCAGGTGATTCAAGACCCGACCGGCGCAACTTTGCAGGAATCTACCGCAGGATAGAAGGGAGAAAACGATGGCAGCACCGCAAGATCCATTTAAGGCGTTTCGGTTCAGAGTAGAAATTCAGGGCATTCAGCAAGCCGGATTTTCGGAATGCAGTTCAGTGGGCTCGCATTTGGAGGTAGTGGAATACCGCGAGGGCGGCGATGTCATCAACGTCCGCAAGTTCACTGGAAAAGCGAGTTACCCGGATATCACGCTCAAGTGGGGGATGACGAACAACCAGGATCTGTACAAGTGGCACTTGGCGGCGGTAAAGGGAAACCTCCAAAGACAGCACGGCTCCGTGGTGCAGCTTGACGACACGGGTACCGAGACAACTCGTTGGAATTTCTTTAATGCCTGGCCGAGCAAGTGGGATGGTCCGGCATTCAACGCCAAGGGAAACGATCTTTCGATCAACACGCTCACCCTGTCGTGCGAGCGGGTCGAGTTGGCCTAGAAGACCGGTTGGCGAAGCTAGATCAAGCGGCCGAAGCCGCGGGCTCCGGGGTTGGCGAGTTGCCTGCAATTTGACTATTGCGGGTGGCCGCTGCGCCGGACTAAGAGTGGAGGAGCTCATGTTTCAAACGGAACACGACTTCACGTTGCCGTTCGGCTACGTGGACGATCATGGAGATCTTCACAAAGATGGAGTGATGCGGCTGGCCACGGCTGGGGATGAGATCTTGCCACTCAAAGACCCGCGCGTTCAGTCGAACCAAGCTTATCTGGTAGTGGTCTTGCTGTCTCGAGTGATCACGAAGCTGGGGTCAGTTTCGCAAGTCACGCCCAAAGTAATCGAAGGCCTCTACGCTGGCGATCTGGCGTATCTGCAAGAACTGTACAACCGGATCAATCGCGAGGGGAAAGCGAGCCTGCCCACGGTCTGTCCGCAGTGCTCGCATGCCTTCGATGTGGAGTTGAACGCCGAGGGGGGGTTATAGGCTACCCCCTGCAAACGCTGTATGAGGAGGTAGCCTTCGTGGCTTATCACTTTCACTGGACACCGGAAGCGATAGTCAACCTGGAGCACAGCGATCGACTGAGGTGGGTGAAGGAGATTTCATCAATCAATCAGCGGATGAACGAGCGAAGCAATGAGACCGATCTCGAACAGACCTTTTCTTAAGCGCACGCGACCCACAGGGCGGCGTCCCGCAAACCGGCGGGTGCGGGCGGGCGCTTGCGCCGTCGGGAAAGTGTCCCCCCACGTGTCCTGGACGTCACGTATCACAGAGAAGCTTGCCCGCCGGACGCCGTGGCTGGGGATAAATCCGGAAGCAATGATTCTGGCCTGTGTGGCGCGACCCTGGATTCTATTGCGACAGACCGTGCTCAGGCAGATTCAGGCCGGAACGCCAACCAGTCCGGCTTCGCCGAAAGAGCACAAAGGGCCCCGCTCAAATGAATCGAACCACTGGCTGAAGGCGCAATCGCCCCTGGCGATTTTGCGGCACCTCGCGGGAGAGCCGATCCCATCATCTACCGCCCGGCTCATGCTGGAATCAGCACGGAACTGTGTTCCGCAGCCGGCGATTTTTTCAACCCGATTGAGACGAAACAGCGCCGTGGAATTTGCGGAGAAGCCTGCAGGTCTACAGCGCACGCGACCGCTACACGGCGATGCGATACCTTCCAGGGCTCTGCTACTCTCGCTCGCGAACCATCCTTGTGCGACGGCGGCCAGTACGGCAAGAGGAAGTTACGGAGGAAGTGAGAGTGAACGACGTGTCCACTCGAGTGATGCGAAAGCACCGTCGAGTGGAGGAACGTCCTTTCATGCGGGTTCGCGATCTCACCGGGAGGCTCGCCCCGGCTCCGGCGGCAGAGAACCCCGTTGTGATCGAAAGGCCGCGACCGCGCCTGGCGGCAAAGCACAAACCCAGTTCGGAACTTGAGCCGAGGAATGGAGTTTCGCAGGCGGATCGCGCTGTGAATATGGCACAAGTCACCGATGAGGTCTTAAGGCAGTTGGATCGGCGACTGGTGGCCGCGCGGGAACGCAGAGGAAGAATCTAGGGGACACAACAATGCCATTGGATCGAGTGCAAATCCTGAATGAACAAACGGGTCAGATGTTCTTCGCGATGTTTAACCCGGAGGAGTACAGCCTGAACAAGGACAACAACTATGCGTCCCAGGCGATCCCGGGGCTGACTTCCCCGCTTCTTCAATTCGTTCACGGGAACTTACAGACGCTGGATATGGAGCTTTTCTTCGATACCTTCGACCAGCAAGAGGACGTGCGGGGGAGGACCTCTCAGATCTTCGACCTGCTGGCGATCAATTCGGATTTGCACACGCCGCCGGTTTTACGAGTGACCTGGGGCACGCTGGACTTCCGGTGCGTGCTCGCAAAGGTCAACCAGAAATTCATCAAGTTTTTTTCCGATGGGCGGCCGGGACGCGCGCGTTTGACGGTGACTTTCAACGAATATCTGGACGCTGCAACCCAGGTGAGCCAGGCTAACCTGCAAAGCCCCGATTTCAGCAAAGCTTACATCGTGAAACAGGGGGACACGCTGAGCGGCATCGCGGCAAGCTTTTATGAGGACGCGACCAAATGGCGGCCGATCGCTCTGGCCAATGCGCTGGTAAACCCGCGGCGAATCACGCCCGGCCAGGAGATCCAGATTCCTCCTTTGCCCTTCACCGATCCCAGCACGGGAGTCGTGCTCTCCTAGAATGCCGAGCTATCCACAATTCGGACCGATGTTCACGATTCAGATCAACGGCGGCAACCTGCCCGCCGCCCTGCGTGGTGCGATCACGAGTGTCACGTGGACAGGCGGGATCGAAGGATCCGATAGCGTTGAGGTAACGTTTGCGAATCAGAATCTGCAATGGCTGGATGATCCGTTGCTGGCCGTGGATAACGGATTTACACTTTCCATCGGTTATGCGCCGGATCCGCTCGAAAAAGTTTTCGTGGGAGAGATCACAGGTGTTGAACCGTCTTTTCCCAACGGCGGGATGCCGACCATCCACGTCACGGCGCATGATTTCCTGCAGCGTCTCACTCACGGAAAGGTGGACCGCGCCTTTGCCATAAAACTTCCAACCATCGGCATCATTCCTCTTCCCGATCCCGTAGTCGCTTCCCTGGTAAGCGCGACAAATCTCCTCATCCCCGACCCTGACCCGATCGGCGCGGCCTTGTCCACGCTCATGAGCCTGGTGAGTTACATCCTGGCGCCGCAGGAGGCGCAGCACTCGGTGCGCACGGAAGTGGGGCAGAGCGACTTCGACTTTCTAACCACAATTGCAAAAGACAACGGATGGGAAGTGTATATCGACCATACGCTCGAGCCCAAAGGATACGTTCTCCGGTTTCAGTTCCTGATGCAGGACTACTCTCCCAGCGTAACCCTGCAGTGGGGTCAATCGCTGATGGATTTCACACCGCGCCTCACCACCGTTGGAGACATCTTTGGGGTTTCTGCGCGCGTTTGGATCGCCACCTTGCAACTGGAATTCGTCATCGTGGTGAGTTGGGATTACGACCGAGCCACGTTCAATTTGATGATCTATCCGGGACTTGGCGACATCAGTTCAATCCTTGGCGGCAATGCCTCGAAGACGATTTCAATCAAACCGACGGGATTTCCCACTGCGCTGCGAGACATTCTCACCGAACTGCTTCCCCGGTTGAACAACCGGCTCACCGGGAGCGGCAGCACCATCGGCAACCTCAAGATCAAGGCTGGCAAAGTAATCAACCTCATCGGCCTGGGGAGCCAGTTTAGCGGCTTGTATCGAATCACATCGGCAACCCATACGTTGGACGGAAGTGGTTATCGCACAAATTTCAAAGCTCGGAAAGAAGTGTGGTTCGGTGGAATTCCGGTTCCGAGCGGACCGGGCGGCTTGCTTCGAGTGCAGGGACAGGCAGTCGGGTAACGGCGGAAAAGCCCAACCAAAGAAGAAGGAGCGACCAGATGGCAACGGGACTGCTGGAGTGGTTTTCTGGCACGGAAAAAGAAGAAAGCGGTTTCGGAATTGCGCCCGGGACTGTGACCGGCAACTTCAATCTGTTCGGCGAAGGCAGAGTCCAGGTGCACATTCCCGCGTTTCCCGATGTCGATCCCTGGGCGCGGGTGGTGGCGGTCGGCGGCGGCTCCGGACGCGGGTTTCTATGGATTCCGCAAATCAACGATGAGGTCCTGGTGGCTTTCAACAAGAACGACCACCGCGACGCCTACGTGATCGGCGGCGTGTGGAGCACACTGAATCGTCCTCCAGCGACGATTCCCACCGACTTCCTCACCAAAAGAATTCTGCAAACCGGAATGCAAGATAGCCCCATGGGCCACTCCATCGAGTTTGACGACGCTCTGCAGTCAGTAAAGATTACGACCAGCACCTCGCAACAGATTACGCTCGACCCGACCAAAATCGCTATCAGCACCGCGGAGGGCTTGCTCACTATCACTCTCGATATTCTGAGCGCCCCGCCTGCCATCCAAATTCAAGCGACGACCGGTGATATCACGTTGAGTGCTCCGCTGGGCACGATCACACTCGACGGCATGAACGTTGAGATTCAGAGCGAGGTCTCCACTGACATTTCATCCAGTGGTGTGGTTAGCGTAGAAGGGGACCTGGTAACGCTCAACTAAGGAAAGACTATGCCTCCAGCTGCTCGTCTCGCCGATTTGACCAGCCACGGAACGCCTTTGGCCCCGGGCCCGGGCAGCCCGACCGTTCTAATCGGCGGCATGCCGGCGTGGCGTGCGCTTTCTGATTTTCACGCGTGTCCGCTGGTCACGGTGCTGGTGCCGCACGTCGGCGGCGTGGTTGCGTTGGGAAGTCTGACGGTCTTAATTGAAGGATTTCCGGCGGCTCGCATGGGAGACGTAATCGTCGAAGTGGGGCCGCCCAATGCAATTGCGATTGGGTGTCCGACGGTGCTGATCGGGGGATAAGGAGCAGAATGGCTGCGGCAAATTCAGCGAAAGCGTTCCTGGGTGTCGGCTGGGCCTTCCCGCCTTGCGTTGCGAAGGACGGTTCGACGGCGATGTCTGCCTACGAACAAGACGTATACGAAGCGATCTGGATCATCCTGAGCACGGATTGGGGAGAACGCGTCATGCGGCCGGATTTTGGCGCTGGACTGCGATCATTCGTTTTCGGCCCTCTGAGTCAGACCGCGCTGCAGCAGGTACAGACGCGGGTTCAGGAGTCTCTGGTGAAGTGGGAACCGCGCATCAACGTCGAGCAAGTCAGCGTGACGATCGACACCAGCGAACCCGGCAAGCTACTGATCGCGATCACCTACAGGGTTCGGGTCACCAACACCCTGCAAAACCTGGTCTACCCGTTCTTCCTGGAGGAGGGTGCGGCCGCGTGATCCCGCAAACCACACCTCCCGTCGATGCTCGCGATTCGAACGCGATCGTGGCGGAATTCCAGAACCGGCAGCGCGGCTATCTGTCGCAATGGAATCCTCCTGCTAAATCGGCGGGTGCCGCGATCGGGCCTATCTTCGCCAGCATTATGACCGCGATTCTGCAGCGGCTGAATCAGGCTCCCGCCAAGAACAAGCTGGCGTTCCTCGATCTTCTCGGCCTGCGGCTGGTTTCTGCTCAGCCGGCTCGTGCGCCAATCGTTTTCAGCCTGACCCAGGGCGCTCCAGATACCTCGGCGCCGGAGGGGACACAGGTGGCCGCGCCTCCGCCGCCGGGGAGTTCGCAACAGATCGTTTTCTCGACCGAGCAGGATGCCGCCGTCGCTGCGGCCAAGCTCAGCGAAGTAGTGAGTTTGTGGCCGGGTCGGGATCAGTACATCAATCACTCGGCGGCGCTGGCTGGCGGGCAACCATTGACGCTGTTTCAGAACCTCGAATTGCTGCAGACCGATCATATCCTCTACCTGGCACACAACAAGTTCCTGGCCTTCGCCGGAACGGCCCACCTGAAAGTGACCTTCGATCTCGCGCAGGAAAGCTCATCGCCGTTGGACATCGCTTGGGAATATTGGGACGGACAGGTGTGGCGAGGATTCATCTCGAACCAACCGTCGTGCCTTGATCCAGTCGAGGTGGGGCACGATGGTACGAACGGATTATCCGCGAGCGGATCGGTCCAACTCGACGTCGAGGGAGCCCAGACATCGCAGACGACAGTAAACGGCGCGGCCTCCTATTGGATTCGAGGCCGCCTGACGCAGCCGCTGCTGCCCGATCCGAACGAATTGTTTCCCGAGATTGAAACCATCCGGCTCAACACGCAGATCGATCACCGGCTCGACCTGAACATTACTGCGACCTATGCGGATTCGTCGCAGGGCTCGTCTACGATCAGCCTGCTCGACGACTGCAACCAGCCATTAAACAATGCTACCGTCACGGTTACCGATCCAAATAATCCCACCCAGCCCCTCACCGCCTCGACTATAAGGAATCTGCAGCCACAAAACGGCACGACCTACCAGTTTGACGTTTCTTATGAAGGGGTCACTGGCACAACTTATGCGCAATACCAGCTTTCCGGTGTGCCCGTCGCCATCAACCTTGTGGTCAAGGTGGAAGGATTGTCACCCGATAAGGCGTACGCCGACGCCAAGACCCTCGACACAACTAAGGCCTTTTATCCCTTGGGACAGAACCCTACGGTAGGCAGTACTTTCTACTTCAAGCAAACCGAAATTCTCAGCAAACCCGGGGCGGTCGTGCAAGTATATGTGGCGCCAGGAGTTTATCTGACGCTGGGAGTTACGGGAAGCAACACCACTACCGGTACGCCGCCGTCGCACACGATCAACTGGGAGTATTGGAACGGCCATGAATGGACCCTGCTGTTTCAGTCTCAGTTCGCCGTGTCATCCTCGGGAGACTTCACACTTACTGAAATCATCCAGTTCACTGTCCCGAACGATGTCGTTTCGACAACGGTGAACAATGACGACGGCCTGTGGATCCGGGTTCGCCTTGTCTCTGGCGGATACGGAATAAACCAAACCATTACATTTCCCACTGGCTCATCAACCTCTGGATCTGGATCTGGTTCTGGTTCTACCTCTACCTCTACCTCCATTTCTTACGTTCAGCCCCAGCCACCTCTGGTCGCAGTGTTCCGGTTCGGCTACTCCTGGACCAACGGCCCGTTCCCTCTTGAGCAGGTTTTCACCTACAACGATTTCCAATATGCGGATCACACGAACGATGCCCTCTGGCCGGGAAGTCCATTTGCACCGTATCAGCCCGTGGGTGACGTGACTCCGGCCCTCTACCTCGGCTTTGATAAGCAGCTTCCAGTAAACAATTTTGGAGTTTACATCGATATTGCCGAGCAGGTGGGCGTGAGCGCGGGCCCGGCGCTGCTCTGGGAGTACTGGAATGGCGGGGAGTGGGCCGAAGTTCCGGCTGAGGATGAAACTCAGCAACTGGCATTGCCTGGAATGATTACGTTTATTCCGGCAGCCGATAGCCAGGCGTTGGCGCGCTTCGATAACCCTCTCTATTGGCTGCGCGGGAGATTGAAGGAAGACGGACCGCCAGACGAAACCACGATCAACCACATTTACACCAATGCGGTCTGGGCGTCGCAATGGCAGACGTACACGGGTTCGCCACTGGGCACGAGCACCGGAGTTCCCAATCAGATTTTTCAATTTAATCAGATTCCCATCCTTCCGGAGGAAACGATCGAATTGCAGGAGTTGAGTGGGCCACGTGCCAACACGGAGTGGCGCGGTGTAGCCATGCAGGTTGTGCCCGATGATCCGAACATCGTAACCAAACTCGAAGCATTGGTGGCGGCGGAAGGGCCGCAGACAGACATTATCCTCGGCGCGGTGCATCTGGTCCGGGACAAGACAAAGAGTGTCACCGCGGTCTGGATCCAGTGGGAAGAAAAGCAGAACTTTTTCGAATCGGGCCCCAATGACCGCGTTTTCGTTCTGGATCACGCCATGGGCCGGCTCTTTTTCGGAGATGGAGACCTCGGGATGATTCCTCCGCTCGGGGCGCTGATTCAAGCCACCTCATTCCGTTCAGGCGGAGGGATGGCAGGGAATGTTACTGCGGGAACAATCACGCAACTGCTGGGGGCGGTTTCCGGCGTCCAAGGAGTGACGAATCCACGCGCAGCAGAAGGAGGAGCGGACGGCGAGACCCTCGAAGAATACCAGCAGCGGGCTCCGTTCAGCCTGCGGAATCGCGGCCGTGCAATCGTCCCACAGGACTACGCGGCCATGGCGCAGGAAGCATCGGCCGGCGTCGCGGTCGCGCGCGCAATCCCTACTCTCGATCCCTCCGGAGTGACGTTGCCGGGGTGGATCACTCTGATGATCATTCCGCAGAGCCAGGATCCGCGCCCGACTCCTTCCGCCGGGCTGCGGCAGGACGTGCTCGATTACCTCCTTGCTCGTGCGCCGGCGGACATCGCGGCGGCTGGAAGAATCAACGTCATCGGACCGACTTATCTGCCGGTCGATGTCACCGCCACGCTCGCTCCCACCGATCCCGCGCAAGCCGGAACCGTGGAGCAAAACGCACTGCAGGCGCTGGCGAACTTTCTCAATCCGCTCACCGGCGGCCCCGGCGGGTTGGGCTGGGATGTCGGTCGCGGTGTTTACGTGTCCGATGTGGCGGGCGTTCTGGGAAATGTGACTGGCGTGGACTATGTTCAGGAGCTATCGCTCTATGTGAATGGAGTTTTGCAGGGAGATCAAGTCCAAGTTCCGCTGGGCCAGATCGTCGTCGCGGGCCAATTCAAAGTAAGCCTGGTTCTGCCGGTCACGATTTAGGAAATGCGCAACGAGATGAAAATGCAATGGAAATTTTGGAGACGCGGAGACAAAGAGAATCGCAAAGCGGACACGAGTTCGGTCGCGCAATCGCCGGAACCGGATTCCATTGTCCCTCCGCTGCCCGCACCCGGCACTGTGAAGGAACTATTCGGACTGCAGCGCCTGATCGGGAACCAGGCGGTGCTGCAGATCCTGGCGCCGAACCAGAGGGACGCGAAGGTACGTGCGTCCGGGCTTAAACATTGAGGAAGAAGCGCAGAGGCACATTAATAGTTCGTGGCTGAAATTGGTTCGTGAAAACCGGAGCTAAAGCCAATGCCGTTGTTGCTACCTAATCTGGACGATCGAAGCTGGGCCGATCTGGTTGCGGAAGGTACCTCCCTGATCCCGGTGTATGGTCCCGAATGGACCGATCAGAATTACTCCGACCCTGGAATCACGCTGGTCGAATTACTGGCGTTCATTGCGGAAGGGGATATCTACCAGCTGAATCAGATGACGGATCGGGAACGGCTGATGTTCCTGGCGCTGGTCGGTGTGGTGCCAAAGCCTCCACTTCCGGCGCGTGCAATATTGGCCATGACATTAGCTTCGGGAATCCCACCGGCGGCGCTACCTGTAACGCTGCCCAAAGGTCTCGAGTTTTCAGGCGTCGATCCGTCCGGCGTAACCACGCAGTATCGCATCCTGCATTCGATCACTCTGGCGCAAGGCACCCTCGAGGCGCTGCAATTCCAGAACGCTTCCGGCTATCGCGATTTGACGCCGGTGTGGTTACGCAACGCGGTGATCAGTCCCTTCGGCATCGCGCCGCAGCCAGGCGTGGCATTTTATCTCGGTTTCACTGAAGCGTTGCCGGTTGACCAACCAGCACAGTTCTTTTTCACGTTCGCAGACGGCCACTCCGGCTTTGAGGAACGCCGCCGTCTGCTGCGTCAGCTACAGGAGATGGAGAAGCACTGCCAGCCCCCACCATACAATCCCTGCCAGACAATTACCGCGAGCCCCGCAGCCAACGCCGCCAAAGATGCGACACCGGATACGGCGCTGAAGCACTATGGCGTGCGGACGGTCTGGGAGTATGCGGCCACCGTGGCCGGGCAGGTTCAATGGATTGCGCTGGACTCATTGAAGAACGAGGTCGAAGACGACACCCGAGCCTTTACACTTGACGGTGCGGTTATGTTTCGCGTGCCTGGTCCGATGGCCTCCGCAGCCGTCGGTGCCATTGCCGAACCTTATTATTATGTGCGCTGCCGCTTCGATGCCGGAAGCTATGATGCTGCGCCCTTGCTGCAAGATGTGGCGTTGAATGGAGTCCTGGCGGAACAGGCCGTGCCGTCCGGCATGTCGTTCGCGATCGCCCCAAAAGCAACTATCGTATATTCACCCCAGGGTCCGCCAAAACCGAACGATTTCACCACCCTGCGCTTGAAACTGGACGCGCAGTCACGAATTGTGCAACTCACCTTCGGAGGCGGCGCAGCGACTGATCCTCAGTTCCGCATACTCAGCTACCAAGCGCCGGCCGCGGGATCTCCGGGGTCACTCAGTTTGGAAGCTGTTTTTCTGGGCTTCGGAGACGGCTTCCCGAACCAGCAGGTAACGCTGGCGGATCCGCCCGTCGAACCATCGACTCTGCGGCTTTACACGTTAGAAAACGACACATGGTATTCGTGGGAGCTGCGCTCGGATTTCGACACCTCCACGCGCAAAGATTTCCACGCGGTCCTCGACGCCAAAACAGGCAGCGTCAGGTTTGGCAACGGTGAAAAGGGGCGGGTGCCACCATCAGGGTGCGAGATTTTCGCAACTGATTTTGCTACCAGCGCACAGGCCGGCAACCTCGCCGCCGGAATGATCAACCAACTAGCGGATTCAGCTCACAACCGGGCAATTCTTTACGATCCCGCAGCCGTCCCCGATGGATGGACGCAACTGAAGGGTGAATTAGGCGCGGTGACGAATTCGCTGGCCGCATGGGGTGGAGCAGCAGAGGAAACTCTCGCGCAGGCTGCCGGACGCGCGGATCAGTTGGTCGAAAGCAGCGGGCGAGCCGTCACGCTCGCGGACTACGAGCAACTGGCAGCGAACACGCCCGGAACCCGCATCGCGCGAGTGACCGCGATTCCTAATATGCACCCCTATTTCCCGTGCTACCGAGCGCCGGGGATGATTACGATGATCGTTCTGCCTTATCTGCCGCAGGGCAGCCCGATGCCGACTCCTGGGCTGTTGCGCGCGGTGAGCGCTTACCTGCGCCCCCGGCGCGTGATTGGGACGCGCGTCGAAGTGGTCGGTCCAACCTATCTCCAGGTGGCCGTCCAAGCCAGCGTGCAATCGATGTCCGGTACCAACCGGGCTGGTCTCCAGCAGGCAATTATTACAGCGCTGAACATCTTTCTTGATCCACTGATCGGCGGACCGGACGGAACTGGCTGGCCTTTTGGCCGCGACGTTTATCGCTCCGAGGTTATGAAGGTGATGGATGCGGTGCCGGGAGTTGACTACATCTCTTCCTTGGCTCTGCTTGCCGACTGCGGGCAACCACAGTGCGGAAACGTGTGTCTCGGCCCCACGTGGCTCGTGGTTTCCGGAACCCACCAGATAACGGTTCTTTAAGGTGTAGCTCGATGGCTAAGCCGGAAAAACGGAAATTGGAGCGAGTACGGTACTGGCAGGGACAGATGCTGCGTTCGCGCGATTTCCTCGACATTGAGGCGGTTGAAGCGCAGCGCCGCTGGTGGCACAACCGCGCGCTGCACAACGCCTACGGTGTGGCGGAGGGGTTGAAGTGCTCGCTGGTTCCCCCAGCTTCACCTTCGGGCGTATCCGTCTGCCCAGGGGTTGCCTACGATGTTTTTGGCCGGGAGTTGATTCTGGAGAGGCCTCTTACGATTCCCTTCCCATCGAGTGTTCCTCAAGGTTTCGACATAGAGGCAAGTTTGCTGACGAGTCTACTGATGCGCTACAAGGCGCCATCGCGCGGCTTGCGGCCGGATGAAATCTCCGAAGTCTGCTGGGCAGAGTGTGGGTCGGTTGCTGCGGGAACCGCGGAGTTCGCTTGGAAGCTGAACGATGTTCTCAAGCCCGCAGATGGCGTGCCCGTCTGCCAGGTATCTCGCTCCACGTTTGGCGGCGTGGAGGAACATCGGTACGTTCTAGTCGATACTCGACTTTCTGCGCAACCCCTAGCTCGTCCGTTACTCGCGAGCGGCACCACGATACCTGGCAACACGCCGTGGGAGCCTTGGACGGCTGGCTTTACTGCTAATGATGCAGGGGCGTTATTTCCGGCATCAATCGGTGTGCAGACCTGGATCGACACCTCGGCGGCTGGATTCACCCGCGTTCCCTGCTATCTCGCTTCGCTGCAAGGCTCGGTTTGGAATCCACAGACTCTGCAACTTGTGCCCGCGATCTTTCCGAGCATTGCTGACGAATCGGTTACCGGTTTTACTTTCCGTCTCTGGCTTCAGGTTGTCCCGTCACAAACATTCGCTCGCGCCATTGGGGGCTTCTCCTTTGTCACCGATCCACAAAGTTTCTTTTTGTTTGCCCGGCAGCAGAAGCTCTATGTCAGTTGGATTGGATGCCAGATGCCGGTGCCGGTTTCCCGTTGTTCAATCCAGCAAGCAGGCACAGCCCTCAGCGCACAGGCTCAGGGTTCAGCGTTGTCAGGGAAATCTTGATTGAGGTTTGAATATGTCGATTATCGGTTCAACCCAATTCCTGGAGCGAATCCAGTTCTTCAATGGCGAACGCTTGTTTGCCGCGGATCTGCAGGGGCTCGAGGCCTTCAATCGCGAGATGCGTTGGCTGCACAATCAAAGCCTGCACCAGGCTGGAGTGGGAAGCGGATTCCAGGTCGTCGGCAACGTCGGCGATCGGCAGGTGACCATCTCTCCCGGCTATGCCATTGACTCCTGCGGCCGTGAAATCATTCTCACCGAATCACAGGTTCTCCCCATTCCCCCGGTGGCGGACAACGGTTCCGGCGGATCGGTATTCTACGACCTCACAGTTTCTTATCCTGACGACACCGAATTGAAACCCTCCGAAACGCGCGCTGGAATATGCATGCCGACCGGGGTCATCCGCTTGCGCGAGGAGCCTGTTTTCTGCTGGGTCCAACTCAGCGATGATCCCACGAACCATCAACCAGTGGATCTGCGATTAAAGAATCGCATCAAGACAGCGCTGTTCATTGTTCTGGCCCAAGTGGAGATTTTCAACTGCCAGTTGAAGCAGCCGGTGTCGACCGTCCCCAGACGAAACGCCCGCCCCTCCAAGCAACCCAGGGTCGCATGTGGAACATTCACACCCCAGGATTGGCAAGCGCAGGTTATCGGCGGAACTGGGGTGGTCTCAGTGAATCTGAGTTCCACGGGGCTCGTCTTTCCTCCGGTGAGAATTTTCACAAAGGTCGATACCAGCTCTGGTCTCTTCCAGTCGACACCTTCTTATATGGTGCGGCTTGTGGGAAATAGAATCGAGCACGACGCGGCAGCAACCGATTTCTACATACTCGATGGCCTGCTTTCCGTGTCCCAGTCTCCGCCGCCCACTCCACAGTATTTCTGGGTCGATATTTTTCCGGTAATCGCGGTCATCGTATCCGTGACGACGACTGGCTCGGTCAATATCGACAGCACGCTTTTTCAAAATTGGCAACTTACATGGATGGGAGTTGAGGGCTGACCTTATGTCGGAGATCAGCAAAAACAATTATTTGTTCTTGAATCGCGAAGGCCGCTGGCCGGGATTCAAATGGAGTGGGCTCGAACTGCGTGACGACGGCGCGCTCCAGCTTTCCTCGCTTCCTCTGTATTCAGGAACGCTTTCAGATGCGATAAAATCCGCTCCTATTCCCGATGGACCTGCGGGACTCGCCATCGATTCGACCGGGACCGTCTACTTCAGCGACCCCGATGGCAATCGCGTGCGGCTCATCCTGGGCTGCGATAACACTACCGGCGCGGTACCCTGCATGGGCGGAGCGAGCGGCCAACCCGCCGGATTCGAGGCACCTCGCGGTCTCTTAATTCCGCGCACCCGCCCCGCGCTGTTCGTCGTCGACAGCGGAAATCACCGCATCCAGATATTCGACCTTGACACCTTCCAGTTGTTGGAGATCTGGGGTCAGGCGAATCCCGGCGCCGCGCCGCAATCCGGTTCCGGGCCGGGGCAGTTCAACACGCCATGGACGCTGGCCGGCGATTCTGCCGGAAACGTTTATGTCGTCGACTACGGCAACCAGCGGGTTCAGAAGTTCAATGCCATCGGCGATGTGATTCCAGCTTTCAGCAACAACACGCAGGCATCCGGACTGCTGCAACAGCCGGCCGACATCGCAGTTCGCGAAGAAAACGGCGTCGTCTGGGTTTTTGTCGTGGACACACACTCTTCCACAATTTTTGTTTTTGATGCCAACGGCCAGCCGATCCTCGACTCGCAAGGTCACCCGCGCTTTATTAAGGACAGTCAACTCACCCAACCGATGGGCATTGCGGCCACCGGCGATGCTCTGTACGTGGGGGATAACGCGTCCGAACGCGTGCTGCGATTTCAGATCGGAGACAGCTTTGATTATGTCGGCGTCGCGATTGGATACCAGGGCCCGGTAGCGGCATTACTGCTCGACGGTAAGGGCGGCCTGTGGGTGCATCCGGGAGGCTCGCTACCTCCGACCAAGCTCGATGTGCGCCAGGGCTACGGCACTCTCGGCTCGCTTTGGCTGCCCCCTGCCGCGCCCCTCCGCGTAAATAGTCGCCCGGTTGTCTGGCATCGTCTGCAGGCGCTCGCAAACGCGCTCCCGGCAAACGCGCATTTGGATATCTACTCGTACGCATCGAGCGATCTCACGAAACCTCCGGTCGTGGATCCGACCGCGAATAACCCCTTCGCCGATCCGAAATGGCAGGCGATTTCGTACACTGCAAATCTCGATGTAACCGACCTCTATATTGGTGGCGCGAAAGCCAAATACCTCTGGATCGGAGCGTTGTTCTCGGGAGACGGGACGGCGAGTCCGGTGGTGAGACAGCTTCGTGTCGAGTTCGACTATCCCGGCTACGAACAATATATGCCTGCGGTCTACCGCAACAATGCAAACTGCGGAGAGTTTCTCACCCGCTTGCTGTCTCTGTTCGAAAGCTTCTTCTCGGGAGTCGAATACGAGATTGACTCCCTCGCCACGCTCTTCGATCCTAAAGCCACCCCCGCACGATTCCTCGCCTGGCTCGCCGGGTGCATGGGATTGGATCTGGACGGTAACTGGGACGAACAGAAACAACGGCACATTATTGCCAGGATTTTCGAATTGTCGGGGCGCCGGGGAACGGCGGGAGGACTGCGCGAGAGTTTGCGCCTCTTTGCCGGCGTTGACGTCACGGTTGAGGAACCTCTCCTCAACGCTGCCTGGTGGTCGCTGCCCAACAATATGGACAGCTGTTGCGAGGCCTGCGCCTCGAGCGCGGCTGCGACCGGAGCCAACGGGCAAACCGCTCTGGGGTGGACGACCATGCTCGCCCCCGCGCAGCCTCAGGGCGCCGTAGTCGGCACTTCCGCCGTTCTTGATCAATCGCACTTGATTACCGACGAAGATTTCGGGGCGCCGCTTTTCACCGACGTGGCCTATCAGTTCTGTGTCGAGGTATACCGCAGCCAAGTCATGTGTCCGCACACGCTGGCACAGGTGCGCACCATCATCGAACAGGAAAAGCCAGCGCATACGGCCTATCACCTGTGCATCATTGATCCCCGTTTCCGCGTCGGCTTCCAGAGCCGGGTGGGTATCGACACCGTAGTGGCAGGTCCGCCCCGCAGCCTGGCTCTGGGAACGGATCAAGTTCTGGGCGGGGATGCAGCCCTGGCCGGACCCGCTCCCGGTCTGCTGGGAGCGGAAAGCCGCCTGGGAGTTTCGACGCGCCTGGGCTGAACAATTCGCAGGTCGCAAGGAGGACGAAAGATGGCAAACAATTCGAATTCGTCAGGTTGCTTAGACATGTGTTCGCCGGTCCGCAACCGCTATTTCTACGGCAAGATGCTCGACGTCTTTCACTTCGAGCTCGAGCAAAACTATTTCAATAACAAGCGTTACCTGCTGAACCGGCTGGTCTCCGGCTACGGCGTGATCTGCGGTTTGAACGTCACCCTGGGGGCGGACCTGCAGAGTGTCGTGGTTTCGCCAGGGGTTGCCATCGACAAGTGCGGAAGGGAAATCATCGTCTGCCAGCCGTCGGATCCCTACCCGCTTCCGCCGCCGCCCGCTCCTCCAACCACTGGTTCCACGCCACCATCCAGCACTGGCTTGGCTGGCGCAATCGTGCCCCCGGCTGCGTCGGGTCCGCCAGTCATCGCTCCGCCTCCCCCGTCGACTTCCGACTGCAATGATAGCGGGGTCTACAAGTACCTATCGATCTGCTATCACGAGTGCCCCGCCGACCCGTCCCCCACGCTCGGCGGAGATTGCGACGCCCAGTCGCCGTGTACACCCGGTTCAATCCGCGAGAGATATTGCCTGAAGCTCTCCGACGGAAAGCTTTGCCCCGCTTCGACCACCTCGTCCCTGCAGACGATCATTTCCGGCGGGTCGCTCAGCTACGGCAACCTGGCCAGTTACGTTGCCAACTTGCAATGCTTCACTCCCGGCACCGATTGTTGTATTCCCCTCGCAAATATCTCCATCCCGGCGCCGGGCCAGCAGTACGGCCCGGGCAGCATTAATATCGCGGTTCGCCCCCTGCTTTACACCGCCGACATGCTGTACAAACTGCTGCTGGCACTGATGAACCAGAACCAACCCCAAATGATGGGTGGAAAATGACGAAGGAGAGCGACCATGAATACCAAAAGTAATTGTTGTGGCGGAACCACCGCGACTTGCGATAGCACGATCGCGGAACTCCCTCGTTATTATCCGCGCCAGCTGATTACGCCGGATGATTTGACACTCGAGCAAAACTATTTCCGCGACCGCATGCGGCGGCACAACCGACTGCTGCACGGCTGGGGCGTAGTGTGCGGGGGCCTGGTGTGTCCCGTAGTTACCACGAATTCCGACGGCTCTGCATCCTTCACCCCATGGCAGGTGAAGGTGCAGCCGGGCTACCTCCTCGGCCCCTACGGCGATGAAATCATCCTTGACTGTTGTCGAACGGTCGATTTGCGCACGAGCGGCTGTTCGGGGGTCACCGGCGAACCTTGCATTGACGCTCCAGATCCCTGGTGCAGCCAGGTGTTCACTCCGCCGACTACGACAAACACCTTTTTCATTGCGGTCAAGTACAAGCAATGCATGATGCGGCCGGTCCGGGTCCAGCCCATCGGATGCGGATGTGACGACACCAATTGCGAATACTCGCGCTGGCACGACGGTTACGAGATCGGAGTTCTGACCACCTGTCCCTCGTGCAACGCCTGCGACCAAAATGTGCTGCCTCCACCGGATACCAAAACTCTGGCCACAGGAGACATTCCAGTGTGTCCGGATTGTTCTTGCGACCCTTGGGTCTGCCTGGCGGTGGTAACCTTGGCCGCAGACGGGACAATCCAACAGATCGACAACTGTTCTTGCCGGCGCTTGGTCCTATCGTTCTGCAATTTCTGGTGGCAGTGCACTACTGTCCTCAGTAAGCTCGCCGTCACCAATGCCCCTGTCTCCGTTGCACAGGGAAACTCGCCGATCGTAACGGTCACCGGGAACGGCCTCGACCTCAATGCCAAGTACCTTTTCGGTCCGGGCTCAGGAGTTACGGTTCTAAGCACGGCCTGGACTCCGTTGACCACGCCAGGGACTTCCGTCGACTTGACTGTCCAAGTGACCGCCGCGGCAACCCCAGGAGACTACACACTTACAGTCCAGAATCCCGACTGCGCCACGGCGATCGTTTCCCGCGCGCTCACGGTGACCGCAACGGCATCGAGTAAGGCGGTGATGGCGCCGAGCGCGCCGACGAACGTAACGATGACTGCCGCAACTCCCGCCACGCGTGCCAAGTCAGCATCGAAAGCGACGAATCCAGACTCTGTGAAGGCGGTAAAAACCTAGGCACTTCAGGATCAACTATGAAGGACCGGGAGAAAGATCGCGCATCACCGGAAAGAACCGACCAAGGATCCGCTGCCCGCGTGCGCCCGCTGACGAAAGATGGAACGGGGTCGTCAAAGAATCCCGTCCTCGACCTTCAGCAAACAGTTGGCAATCAGGGGGTGATCAATCTACTGCGGTCGCGCGCGATCCAGGCGAAGCTTCGGGTCAGCCAACCGGGTGACGCGGACGAACTCGAAGCCGACCGCGTCGCCGACCAGGTCGTCACCGCGCCAGCCGAGCTACATCGCAAAAGCTCCAGTGGGGACGGTGGGGCGTCGTGCCGGGAATGCGAAGAGGAAGAGGTCGAACAGGCCAAGGGCATCCATCGCAAAGTGAATCACGCTTCGGATGGGAACCGGGCAGTGGACGACGATTTTCTGCAGTCGCTGGGCCCTGGCCAACCCCTCGATGCCGTGGTGCGCGAACAAATGGAGTCCAGCTTCGGCTATGATTTCGGAGCTGTCAAAATTCATTCGGATGGCCCCGCAGCCTCCTCCGCCAGGAGCGTAAAGGCTCGAGCTTTTACAGCGGACCAGCACATCGTATTCGGTGAAAGCGAATATTCCCCTCACTCGCGTTCAGGGGCTCGTTTGTTGTCCCATGAACTGGCGCACACCGTCCAGAACCGGAATTCCCCTCGGTCGGCAATCAAGCGGCAATCTCTTGCGGGGAAGGCCTCGGAGTGGTTCACCGAAAAAACAGGACAAGCCGGGAAGTGGGTAGACCGAAAGAAGTGGGCTATCTATCGCGCGATGATTTCTGGATTGAAGTCCCAAAAAGTGGTCGCAATCAGTCTCATGCGCGGACTTGTGCCCCGGCTGCCGACCTCCCTCCAATCAGCAGCATCGACCATCATTGATGTTGTGGACTTCTTTGTTGATCTCGAAATCGCACTGCTCCTGGCGATTGTCGGGCTTGCCGTGGGGTTCGTAGAAGGCATTGTGGGATTGGTAGTTGGATTAATCAAGCTGGCGATTGGCTTTCTTAAGATGGCAGTTGACTGGGTAGTCGCGCTGATGGGGAAACCTGAGGAATATCGGAAGGATGTTAACGATCTTGTCGAGGCCGTCAAGGGTATTCCGCCAGGACTCATGAAGATCAAGGATCAGTGGCTTGAGCGGTACAAGCACGCAACTCTCGAGGAGCAGGTGCTGATGGGAGGCGAACTGGTCGGACAGATTGAAGCATTCCTCGCCACCTTCGCATTCGCAGGTACCAAGGCAGGGCAGGCAACCTCTTTCACTGTGCGCACAGGCGAATTCGCAACCAAGGTCGCCGCCAGGACTGGGCTTGGCGTGCTCGAACCTGCCGAGGCGGTCATCACCATCCCAGCGGTAGTTCCAAAGACCGCAGCCGAAGCTGCCGTCGTCTCTTCCCAAATGATCGCGATGAGCACGGGTACGGCCGGGGGAGGTGGTACCCAACCTCCGAAAGCACGCGACAAGGCCGCGGCGGATCGTTTTCTGAGAGCGCAGCTTGAAAAGATCAAGAATCCAAAGCATCCTCTGCATTTCCTTGTCGAACCGAAGGTGAATGCGGAAGGAAAAACTCTCACTTCCGCAAAAACGGGTGATCCTTTATTTGAGTTCCGCAAAACCACGCGCACAACCGAAAGCGGCAACGTCCAGACAGGGAGATATCAGGCCAACGAATCGGGGGTTACGGTCCAGGTCGGTCACCAGACCGCCTTTGCATCAGGCGCGCCGGAGCAGTTCACTCTTGAGGATGCTGACCTGAACCAGCTTTCCGGTCAGACCGTTGAGAGTAGAGGCGCATTGAGCTCCAAGCCGGCAGTCGAGATCGATGGGGTGCCGGTGGATCTGCAGTCCGCCGAGCAATGGGAGCGACTGGGGCTGTTGCCAGAAGGGACGGTCGCCAAGTCTCCCAAGATTTCGGCTCCACAGTTTTAGCAAGTAGGTCGTCGATGAGACGAATTCAGAAGGCCGGCTCGCGACTATGGCGTTGGCGCAGCTGGCTTTGAGCGTCAAGATCACTTCCTATTGGGATTTACTATGGGCGAGAAAGCCGCAGCAACGGCGGCACCGGAAAAGACCTCGCACGGGAACCATGGGACGAGACAGAATGGTGAGCTATCGTCCCGACCCGTCTCCGCAAATCCTTTTGTCGGTCTACAGCAGGCCATCGGCAACCAGGCCATGCTGCAACTCCTCGAAGCCGGCGCGATTCAGGCGAAACTGCGCATCAGCCAACCCGGCGACGCCGATGAAATCGAAGCTGATCGCGTGGCCGAAACAATAGTCTCGTCATCCCGCGAACCGGCTCTTCACCGCAAGTGCTCCTGCGCAGCAGGCACGTCGTGCCCGGATTGCAAAGAGGAACAACAGGGAGTGGTGCATCGAACTGTTGCGAGTCCACTGCTGCGCTCTTCCGGATCTCATATTCAGCGATCTCCCGCCGATACATCTTTAGGATCAACTCAGGGCCTCACCACCCCGCAAACAACACCCGCAGCTCGGGGGACGGCTCGCCCCACCCAACTCGTTGTCGAGGACGACGCCAAGAGTCTCGATCCCCATCAAATGCGCAAGAGCCAGTTCATCGCACTCCTGCGCACCGACGCCTGTGCCACAGCCGACGCGGTTCTTAAGTCCGTCGGCCACAGCACCGAGAGCTGCCCTTACATTTCAAAATGGCTCAGCTTTTATGAGAAACAGAGCAGCCCGCACATCGAACGCGCACTTCGCAAGTACGCTCCGGAGACTGCCACCGCACGCAGCGCGCATGAAGCCATCCGGCTCGTCGTGGTGCGCATCCAGCGCGCCGCTATCACCTGGGCCAGAACTGGCAAGATTGAGGGTCTGCCAGAAGAACTTGCCAGCCAGTTAACGGGCCAAGGGGGTTTCCTCGGAGCAATCCACAGCTTCGCTTCTTCCAGTGTTGGCGGAGCCGTTCTCGGTTTCATCGGCGGAAAAAGCAAGCAAGAAGATTCTGGCTCAGGCAATGTGTTGCGGAAGCCGCGAAATAAAGCACCAGCACCCACGCACGACGCAGCCGCAGTCAAGGGGCAGTTAGGCACAGGCCAGGCTCTCGATGCTCGCGTGCAATCGCAGATGTCGTCCGCATTTGGACACGACTTCTCCGGAGTGCGCATCCACACCGACTCTCGTGCCGCCACACTTTCTTCCGACCTTCAGGCGCGTGCGTTTACCATCGGCAGCGACGTCGCGTTCGCCGGTGGCGAATACAATCCGGGCACGCTGATCGGCGACGCATTGATCGCGCACGAACTGGCGCATGTGGTGCAGCAAGCCGGAGCCAATACGGCGCCCGGACCCATGTTGAAGGCAGAAGGCGAATACAACGCTCTCGAACGGGACGCGGACCAGTCGGCCAGGGGCGCGGTGCTTTCAATGTGGACTGGAGCGAAAAATCAATGTGCCGATTTAACACGGAGGGCGGCTCCCCACCTGAGGTCTGGGCTCAAGTTGCAACGCTGCACCCGCGCAGCACCCGGTGGCCCCGCACCTGCGCCCTTCGAGTTCAGCGTCCGTGGCAAGTTTCAGGACTCTGCGTCATTCCCAAACGTCATCTTTTTCGATGAAAATGCTGCTGCAACTCTAGACGCTGCCGAGAAGGCGAAGATCGCCTTGCTGGCGTTGCCGGCGGGCGATATGCTCACCCTCAATGGCTTCACGAGCGAGGAGAGCGACCCTGCAACCAAACTCGCGATAATAAATGCTCGCCTGGATGCGGTTGCCGCTGAACTTGTGGCGCGCGGACACGATCCTGCCAAAATCAGCAAAGTCCCAAAACCGACTGATAGCGACAAGCGAATCGACTACCGTCGCATGCGTTCGATCGAGGTCTTAAGACCTGGCAGTGTGTCCGCGGTACCGTCAGCAGGCACGCCCGCCACTGCTCCCTGTGCTGGCTCGGAGGAAACGAATTTCGTGGACGCAGAGGGCGAGGCGGAGGCGATTCTTGCAAAGGCGGTGACGGCACTTGGGCCGCCCGTCGATCCCGGGATGGCTCCTCTGCTCACCCGATTCTTTCCCGGGTGGGGGCCGGGTGATGCTTCGACCATCAAGAGCAACATGGGCGCTATCAGCGCACAACTCCACCGGCTCCTGCCGCCGGCAAATCACCAATGCGCAATCCTGAAGTATGCTCCTTGCGAAGCGGGCACAGAAGCTGAGAATATACGCTCCGGCGCCGCCGCCATGATGACGATGTGTCCGACATTCTTTGCCGCCGGCAAGAGCAAGAAGCAGCGTGGCGGGACGCTTATTCACGAGGCATCACACGGTACGCCGGGGCTGGGAACCGAGGACAAGTCATACGCGCACGAACGCCTCATTGAGTTTCTCCCGCTGGCGGACGCGCTGAAAAACGCCGACAGTTACGCGCTTTTGGCGCGGCTGTTTGACACGCCAGGAAGCATGCACGTTGGCCCTCCTGTGCCGGACCCCCTCACCGGCGGTATGAGCCCCGGTGAGGAAGCTGCGGCGCGCCGCACGATTGCGTGGATGGAGAAGTGGCTCATCTGGTCCTACCAGGAGATGTCATCACTTTACAACATGATCCATGACTCTATTGTCGCTGGGTCCTGGACCAACCCCTACTACAGGGATACGATGGGCCTCGTAGCGCCGCTGTTTGCGTTAACGCCGCCGCCAGCCATGCCGACCAAGACAGACCAGTTCAAGGTGGCCGCGATTTATGACCGAGTGCACATTATGCGCTCCGTTGAGTGGGGGACAGCGATTACGATCAACAAGGCTGCGGCCGCGGCTCCGGATACATGGGCGGCGGGCCCAGGCAACTCCGTGAACCTGAGCCCGGCCTTCTTCGCCGATACGCCCCGCGGACAACTCGACCGGTTGTTAACGGCAATTGCGAAGGCCACTCCGGACATCAGTGCTTCATTCGTGCCCAAATACGTCACCCTGGCCGACAAGATCCGCTTGCACATGGGGGAAGGCGGACCCACATAACCAGAGGAAGGAGACACTATGCGGATCCGCGAGTTCGAGCTCTCGCACAGCCCTCAGTCGCTGCCAATCAGGTTCGAGTCGCTCTATGCGACGGCCCTTGGTCACCAACTGTGCGTGATAGGGAGGGATGAAGCTCGCCAAGTGAGACATCTCAGCCTCGACAGCCAGGGAGACGTTGTGGCTTCGACTGGGCAACTGCCTCTTGTCGAAGTGACGGGCATCGCGTCGTGCGCTGAAAACCTAGTCGTCACGGGCGTGGCGACCGGGAACAGGCCGGAGGTGTTGCGCGTCGCGCCAAGCGGAAAAATGACATGGCATGGCGAGTTGCCGAGTGGTGGGCAGTTCCAGCATTGGCCGCGTCCGGTTGAAGTGGCAAACGTCGTTTTGCTGCTCTCAATCACGAGCCGCCCAATCGCAGCGCTGCATCTCACCGAGTTAGTCGGCGATGATTTGGGCATATTACGGTCCCTTGCCCTCACTGATGACACTGATGGCATCGATGTCCTGGGTGACCCGACAACTGTGCTGCTGGCGCGCGTTCACGCAGAGGGCCAGCGCTTGGAGTTAGCGCGGATCGCTGGCGACCGGATGATCTCTCGAATCGAAGTCGAAGCTGCACGGCCTGGCTCGCCTTCCTTGGCGCGCGTTAATGACCGGATTGCACTCGCATGGGTTACCGAGCCGGGTGAGCCGCGCTTGCAGTGGTTCGATACAAAGCCGGAACCGGTTGGTGGTCCCGAGATTCTGGCTATGCCGCCGCGCGGTGTGGTCACTCGCGTCCAATTGATGGCGACTGACAGCAAACTTGCTGTGTTGTTGCATTCGGTGGATGTAGTCGGAGATGCTGAGGTTGTGCATCAGCCCGACGGCGCGCTCGTGCGCGACGAGCCCCGACGCATGTTCCCTCTATACGTGGCCGCGTATGACGACGCGACACATCGCCTGGGCCCGTTCAGTCTGGTCGACGCCGACGCAAGGGTCTTTGTCGCGTGTTGGCTTCGCGGCAAACTAGCCGTCATCCATCGCGGGCGCGAAACCCTCTCGTCGGTTTTCGAGTTGCAGGGGTAAAACTGGCGGTCCGTATGCACCTCCTACTGAATCAGAATTCGGATCAGGTTGTCCGTACGCAACTCCAGTCGCTCGGCCGCCTTCTTCCGGTTTTTCAGCTTTGCGGCTACACCGGCTTCGTCCTGGGGTTCGCGCAATCCATGATCCTAGTGAAACACCTGCGCCTGTCGCCACTCACGTTCTTAGGGATCACTGGGGTCGTGATCCTGACCTTCTGCACCCTGATGATGGTCACTAAGATACTCGCCGGCGAAGAGATCATCATTTATTACCACCACGAAATTGCGGTCGTCGTCGTGACCGCGGTTTTTCTTAGGCTGACCAGGCAGTCCGTTCTGCCCTATCTGGACATTACCGTCCTGGGCATTGGCCTGTTCCTGTCCTGCGGGCGACTGGGTTGCCTGATGGTCGGCTGCTGCCATGGGCGTCCGTGTCGTTGGGGCATCGCGTACCGCGACGAGCATGCCCATGCGGGATTCCCTGCTTATCTGGTCGGCGTGAAGCTGTTTCCCATTCAAGCCGTGGAATCTGTCTTCGCTGCGTGCATAGTAGTGTCGGGCACGGTTCTCCTGCTCAAGCGATGTCCGCCAGGTACGGCTCTTGCGTTTTATATCGTTTCGTATGGCATGGCACGTTTCTGTTTCGAGTTTGCCCGCGGTGACACAGCACGACCCTACCTGGGGGGCTTCTCGGAAGCGCAGTGGACCTCATTGCTGCTGGCCCTGGCCTTAGCGGGCGGCGAGCAGGCCAAGATCGTTCCAGCTTCGAGATGGCATTGGGCCGTGGCGATTGCGATGGGAGCTGCTATGGTTCTCATCAGCGTCTGGCGGCGTTTCGATAGCTCGCGTCGGTTTGAACTGCTCCACCCTCGCCATGTTCGGGAAATTATTGGCGCGCTGGATTATCTCGAGCGTCCCTGGCAGCCGGCGCGGTCTTCTTCGGAATTAAGCCCACGTGCGGCGGGAATCCATATCGCCCACACCTCGCTCGGCTACCGGATTTCATCGGGTCAAAGCGTGATTGGCCCTCGGCACCTAAAACACTATTCCGTGTCAAAAGGCGGCGGCTCTCTTTCCCTTCGAGCAGCGCAGGTTCTGGCACGCCTGCTGGCACGTTTTGAACAGAGTCCGAGCTCATTCAACGTGATCCAAACTAGCACAGGCGTGTTTCATATTCTTTTCGATTCCTGCAGCGCCACCGAATACCAAGAAAAATCCTCCGCTACGCCGGCGGCTTCGCACGAGGTGTTGTCGCGATATTAGACTAAGGCGAAAACGGAGGGATAGAAACTGCTCCGGTTGGTCGCATTGGGTTGCTCGTGTGCTTGCGCCTGGCGGGTCTGGAGCCGGAATTCTCAACCCTGACATTCAGGAAGCGTTCACTCGCAGTCTTAGGAAGGCTTTGATCATCATTCGACTACAGGACTCCAGTTTCCGTCGGGATTGAACTCGTTCATCGCTGTGGCTGTTTCTACCGTTGAGGCACCCAGATCCTTCTGGTATAGGACGCCGTCCTGGTTGATGAGAAATGTGACCACGCCGGAATTGCCGGGTTCGGCTGGGTAGGCAACGAACGCGAATCCACCGGTCATCTTTCCGTTGGCCAGATAGTCTTTGGCTCCGCCTTTGGCTTGATCGCCTTGTTTGGTCAGAATCCGAAAGTAGTACCCGTGAAAGGGTTGGTGCGCGTTTGGCTGCACGGTATATCCCTCGGCGGTCGCGAATGCTGCTAAGGGCCCGAGGGGACTCTTGGGCTGTCCTTCGGGCGCATTCCAGTACAAGCCGTTCTGTTTTCCATCGTCGCTGATGAACTTCTGGGCGTATTGCTTCGCGCCATCGTGAGGCTGCGAGTGGTACTCTGCCTGGGCTTCGACCAACGCGCCGCAGATTCTTATGGCGGCCAATTCGTTGCGGCCGATCCGGCGTGCGAGAATTTCGTCCTTTCCCGCAGCGGTATCAAAGAACCAGCGCCCACTTGCATTCTGCTTCAACGGGATGGGGAAGGGAAAATTGTCGACGCCGAGGACGAGGATTTCTGTTTTGTCATCCATCTTGCGCCAGCGGTTCATGGTTTCATATCCCGCAACAAAGGCCTGAACGGTTTCCTTGTTCTGTGTGGGATCGCCGGAGTCTACGATTTCTTTCGACTGTGGGCCGAAGATAGCAAGGATGGTATCTTGATTACCCGATTTCGCCGCTGCCAGGAGGGCCGCGCCGGCTTCATCCGGGGACGCGAATGTCTTAGCGTCGGCAGTAGGCGGATTCTCAGGCTTATTGCACGACGAAAGGCAGAGGATAAGCGCGAACATAGCAAAACTCATCCACCAACTTAGGGGAACGATTCTACAGTTTCGTTTTGTGTGCGACATATCCATTCTCCAGAGTCTCCTCGTTCTTGTGGCAAATTCACTGCTGGCGATCCGCGCCCGTTACCTCCGGCCGCCCCAGCCTCCGCCACCACCGCGGCTTGCCCAACCGCGGGAACTTGCTGCTCTTGAATCCCAGCCCCCGCCGCCCGCTCCGCCAAAGGCCGACGATCCGCCGCTATGGTCCTGCTGGCCGTAGCCGTGCGGAGTGTTCTGATAACTCGACCCGCTCGGCTTGTTGACATTGTTCCAACTTCCGTTGTCGTTCTTCTGCCAACCACTCCCTGTGTTCTTGTACTGATTCCCGTTGGCAGTTGCGTACTTATTGCCATTTGCTGTTTCAGCAGCCGCACCGCTGTTGTAAGCACCGGTTCCCCCGACCGCCTTCCCTCCGTTGGAGCCCTGGACGGATCCCACAGACCCTTGGGCATCGGAATAGTGCTGCGAATAGGCTGACTGCCCATTCTTCGAAACGGTCGAACTTCCCCAGTTCGAGTACGCGTTCGAACCTTGATGGGTGGCCCCGTAGGCTCCGGTGCTTGGGTTGTAAGCCTGGCCCACCTTTTGAGTGCCATAAGCTGTGCTGGTTGAAGCGCCGCGCGCGTAGGTCCCAGTCGATGGGTTGTAACCTTGGCCGTAGTGGGCTGAGCCGTATGCTCCGTAAGCGGACCCGGAGGTGCCGTAGTAGCCGCCGTGCCAGGCGGAGTTTCCGTAATATGCGCCGCCGTGATACACCACGGCAGTGCCGTGCCAGCCGCAGTTCCAACTACTGTAGCCCCAGCTGCAACAGCCGCCACTCATCATCGCACCCACGGCAATTCCGGCACCGAACGCTAAGACGCCTGTTGTGACCAGGGCGGCCGTGCTGTAGCCAGGTGTCACGACGGGTGCACCGTAGACGACGGTCGGGTTGTACTGCGGGACATAGACGACTTGCGGATTCGCGGGCTGAATTACGATGACTTGTGGCGACTGTTGCACCACGGTGATTTGAGAACCGGACTTGAGATTCCCGGCCGCCTGCGCTTTTGCCCGCAGGGCCTGAATCTGTGACATCACATCGGCGGACTGGTTGTGGTAAGCCTCGCCCAACGCCGAAGTCCAGCTGAGATTCTTCGCCATATTGTCGAGCACCGAAGGGAACTGGGTGAGCGCCTTCACGCTCGGATCCCAAGATTGTGTGTTGGCGGCCTGCATGAGGGCGCTGCCGGTCAGGTCTTTATTTTGCTCAAGCCAGTAGTCGGCCACTGCGACCTGGTCGGGAAAAGTCGCGGCCGCAAGAATCTGGGCTACCAGTGCATCCGGGTAAAGTGCTATAGGTGCGACCAGTCCTTGCAGTTCTTCGGGGGATAACGGCGCGCCTTGCCCCGAATATCCGGGCGTGGGTGGGGCTTGACCTTCGATTTCAAGTGGCACGGTCACCGCGACCAGAACGAAACATAGGGCCAGTGACGAGATCTTTGCGCCAGAGGTGAAGACTATGGATCTCCGTGTGAACATGGATCTCCTTTCAATTGCGAAGGGGCTCGCTGCTTTTGTATCGTCTGTAATCCCTGTTTCCATGACTGCAAAAAGCCAGACTGCTGGTTCTTCTGGGCGATCTTGCTTGCGATGGCGTGAAGATTGGGCAGTGAGCGTTAGCGAGTTACGGTTGCTGACTCTTCATTTCAAAGATCTTTTTCTCCTCGACCCAACAGAGAATGAGGCTCTCCGCAAGAACTTCAATTTCAAGCTAGCCTGCGGGTTTGGGAAGAGGAACTGGCGAAAGTACCAGTTGGCAGCGGAAAGAGTCGCAGGGGATATTTCGCTGTGCCAGACCGAGTGCATACGTGTCCCCAAATTGGGAAATTGCATTGGGACAGCAGGTTAGTCTTCGAGTAAGATATCTTCGTTTTCATCTCGCCCGGTTTAAGACCTCAGATTTAACTCCTAACCTCAAGGAGGACCTGCATGATTTCTCAAGCGAATATTCTGCCAACTACTCCAATGGGAGCAAATCTCGTGGCCGGAGGCGGCGCGACGTTTCGCGCGTGGGCGCCGCGGGCGTCCGCTGTCTATGTCAACGGCGTCTTTGGCGGCACGGCGATGACGGGCCAGACTGACGCTTTGCTGATGGCAAAGGATGGCAATGGATATTGGACCGGCTTCCTCGCTAATGCCGGGGACGGCGACCCCTATCATTTTTGGGTCGTCGGCGCGGGGTCGGGCGGCTACAAACGTGACCCGTATGCCCGCGAAATGGCAACGGACGCTCCATTCCCAAACTGCAGTTGCCTGATCCGCTCGGGTACAGCATACCCCTGGCATGACTCGAAGTTTGTAACCCCGGACTTTTCCAACATGATCGTGTACCAACTGCATGTCGGAACCTACGCGCCCAGCTCGCCGGGCGTGGCTTCGACATTTCTCGATGTAATCGGGAAGATAGAGTACCTGGCGGCGCTTGGGGTCAATGTGCTGCAACCGATGCCCATCGACGAAATGGAAACCGATCCTTCGCTGGGCTACAACGGCGCAGACTACTTCTCTCCAGACTTTCCCTACGTTGTATCCGGGCAGGCCGCTCTGTCGCGATACTTGACCACGATCAATCGCCTGCTGGCAGCGAAAGGCTTTTCGCCGATGGCGATCGCGGACATCAATTCCGGGCCGGCGCAACTGAAAGCCATGGTTGACCTGTGCCACCTCTACGGCATCGCGGTGGCCTTCGATGTTGTGTACAACCACGCCGGAGGATTCTTTGGCGATGATCAGAGCCTCTATTTTTGGGATCGTGCAGCCGATACCAGCGATAACAATCAAAGTCTCTACTTCACCAATATGGGGTTAGCGGGTGGTCTTTCGTTCGCGCTTTGGAACAACGATGTTCGGGAGTTTATCGTCAACAGCGCCCGCTATTATATCGAGGAATTCCATATCGACGGATTTCGCTATGACGAGATCAGCGCGCTCTTGTCCATGAACCAGGATTCCGGATGGAGCTTTTGCTGCGACCTCACCAATACGCTTCGTTACGTCAAGCCGCGGCTGCTGCAGAATGCCGAGTATTGGCCTTTCGAATTTCAAAACTACCCGCGGCCGAGCCCATTGATTGTCACGCCAACCGGTAGCGGCGGCACGGGGTTTGACGTTCTGCAACACGATGGCCTGCGGGGCGCCGTCCGCGGCGCTGTCGGGCAGGCGTCCCAAGGCCAGAGCGCTGCTGTCGATTTCGACGCCATCGCAGGCAATCTCTATCCCCAAGGCTTTGCGCATGGCTGGCAGGCAGTCACCTGCGTCGAGAACCATGATCTGGTTCAAGTGGAACGCGAACCGCGGATTCCAGCTCTGGCCGATGGCTCGAACCACCGCACCTGGTACGCGCGCAGCCGCTCGCGCTTTGCCACCGGACTCCTGTTGACTGCGCCGGGAATCCCTCAGATTTTCATGGGACAGGAATTCCTGCAAAGCTACCAATGGAGTCCTGATCCCACCGACTCGCTCCATCTAATTTGGTGGAACGGCCTCAATACTGGTGGTGAACAGGCAATGGTGAATCATCTGCGTTTCACCCAGGATCTTATCCGGCTAAGGCGGAATCAGCCCGCTCTACGCGGTGACAATGTGAATCCGTTCCATGTACACGACCAGAACCGCGTCATCGCATTTCATCGGTGGCTTGAGGGTACGGGGAACGACGTAGTCGTCGTTGCAACGCTGGCCGAGATAACCTGGTACAACTACGCAATTGGATTCCCGTACTCCGGACCATGGGTTGAAGTTTTCAATAGCGATGTCTACGACAACTGGGTGAATCCCATGGTCGCTGGCAATGGAGGAGGGATTGTGGCGTCTGGCGGGCCGCTGCATGGCTTCGCGGCCTCGGCGAATGTGGTGATTCCCGCGAACGGAATGGTAGCCTTTGCTCGCGAGGCGGGAAGTTGAACAAGCGTTCAATCTTTCCTTGCCCTTAAGGCTTCTTCGTACGCCTGGCGCGGGTCTCGTCCCGTGGCCTCTTTGTACCATGCGGGATGGAAGGTCCAGGCCCACGGTTGGCTCACCGAACCGCGCGTCATCGCCTGAAAAGTTCCCGGTTCTCCGATCGTGCTCATGTAGATGTGGATGAAGATTCCACCCAGCATGATTATTGCGGAAATATCGTGAAGGATGTAACTGACGGCCACAGGCCAACGTCCGTAGGTTCGCGCACCGGCCCAGAGAATGATTCCGGTAATCAAGTAGACGATGCAGCCGACGACAATCTCCCAGAACATTGCCTTCTGGCCGGCGTTGAAGAAGCCAGTGTCAGGTGATTCAAGTGTTTCTTCGCCCGACACAACTCTCTTGATGTTTCGTATCCAGTTCGTGTCGCCTTTGCTCCATGCCATCGGTCTGATCCAGTTCAACGTCTGGAGCCCAAAGAAGAAAACAAAGAACAGGCCGAACCAGGGATGCAGTTCGCGAGCCAATGGTCCGCCGCCGAAAAGCGGTGTGAACCAGCGGAACAACCAGGGAAGATAGACTCCGAATCCGGAGAACAACGCCAGAAAGAAAAAGAACGCGACCATCCAGTGCAGAAACCGCGTGTACACCGGGTGGCGCAGCAACTCTCCGACGTACACTTCAGTTCTGCCGATGCGCTCAAAGGCGCGGCGGGCCTTTTCGTCGAAGCGTTCAACCGCGGTTGCCATTGACGCCCTCCTTCTTTGGCGGTTCGGGCTGCGGCCGGCGCGGACCGACCGCCACATAGTGCAGGGCCACGCCCAGAAGACCGAACATGGCGAATGCGCCAAGCACAGGCTTGAACAGCCACTTCCACACTGTGTAGCTCCAGGGAATTACGGGATTCTTCGGCAATCCTCCATAGCGTTCGGGATCGGTCGCGTCGTGCAAGACATAAATGACGTGCGTGCCGCCAATCGATTGCGGATCGTAGACGCCGGCCTTTTCGAATCCGAAGTTCTCACGCAGTTGTTTCGAGCGCTCTTCGGCGATGAACTTCATATCATCTTTACTGCCAAACTTCAGGCATCCGGTCGGGCAAGCTTTGATGCAGGCTGGCTCCAGACCTTGACCCACCCGGTCCGAGCACAACGTGCACTTGTAGACCTTCTTCGTCGCCGGATTGAATTTCGGGATGTCATAGGGACATCCAGAGACGCAGAATTCACAGCCGATGCAGTTCTCCTGCTGGAAATCGACAATGCCATTTGTGTATTGGACGATGGCGCCGTCGGCGGGGCAGGCTCGCAGGCAGCCGGGGTCGGCGCAGTGCATGCATTGGTCT
>Ga0210384_10000193_pt1 | contig 92999 bp, 84 predicted proteins | sample IncBWH2MmetaG_FD_160574 | JGI IMG/M metagenome (GOLD analysis project Ga0210384, IMG submission 160574) | Forest soil microbial communities from Barre Woods Harvard Forest LTER site, Petersham, Massachusetts, United States - Inc-BW-H-2-M | ecosystem: Environmental > Terrestrial > Soil >... | reverse complement strand
CCCCCCGACCAGGAACAAAGGCAAATCCGATCCAACTTCAGCCGCAATTCGCAATCGTTCAGGCCCAGAAAGCTCTTTCTTCAACGCTCGTTCGAGCGCCAACAAGGCAGCTACAGCATTCCCCGAAGCCCCACCGAGCCCACCCTGCACCGGCAACCGCTTCTCAATTTCGATGACCACACGCCCGCGTGGCCTGAGCGCAGCCATCGCGCGTTCAACAATCCGATAGCAGGTGTTCGATTCATCCTTCGGCACCCGCGGATCGTCGCAACGAATCTCGATCCCCGATCCGCGGCCCACGGACACGCGAATGACATCGTGCAACCCAATAGTCTGATAAACAGTCCGCAGCTCATGAAACCCATCAGTCCGAAGCGCACCAATCCCCAAACCGAGATTAATCTTGGCGAACGATCGGACGGTTACAGGCATAGAGGAATGATTGTAAGGTTTCAGTCGCAGATTTGTGGTTTTTCTCAATTCATTTTTGGGTTAACCTTAGCGGCTGTGAAGCCCATCGACCCATGGAAAATCCTGCCGCTCGCGCAGGAGTTCGCCTTGTCCGTGGCCGCTGCTTGCAGTGGCATCTGGCTGTGGTTGAGAGTTCGCCAGGCGCAGTCGTGGCCATCCACGCAGGGAACCGTCGGTCAAGCCGTAGCAAGGCCCGCTGGAGACAGGCACTTCAAGCCCTGGGTAGGCGAACTCACTTACACATATGTGGCTGAAGGTGAATATTACTCTGGGTTCCACCGAATCAGGACGCGCAGCGAACGACGCGCGGACGAGCTTATTTCAGGTTGGAAGGGTCGCATGGTCGTGGTGAGATATTCCCCAACCAAGCATGATCTCTGTACTACTGAAGAGTGACCAACCCGGCGGTCAACTGGGGAATTGAATCAGACACGCCCAATGACCCAAAGCAAATCCGCGCAAATCCGTGGCCAGCCTTTAGCTTCTCCGCTTGTAGTAAATCGCGAACTCAAACCCCGGATTCGCCGGAAACAACTCCGCCACCTTCCGCAACCGCTCCGCCATCTGCGCCGGCGCCAGCAGCGGATAATCCCGCTCCCGCAGATCGTAGTAATCGACATCAATAAACAGAGACAGCAAGTAGATGGAAATCGCGTCGGCGAACGTCGCCGCCAGATATTCGTTCTTATGCTTCTCTGCATCCGGCTCATGCGAAGTCGCCGCCTTGCGTGACTCCCACGCATCCAGCGAAGTTTCGCCGCGAGCCCCAGCCTCGACCTGCTTCCACACCAGATCAGCAAACTCCTGCGACATTCCAGCCTTCTCGACCACAGCGTGTCCCACGTTGATATAGAACTCGAATGCGACGGAAAACTTGTCGTCCATCAGCCGGGTGGAAATGAAAACGCACTGCGAATCGCCCAATTCGATATTCCGATGACAAACCGCATTGTCGCTGAGCCCAACATCGTATCGGTCGGCGATCACCGTATCCTCGCCCTGATTCACGGTGAGCGGAACGAAATAATAGGCCTTGCGCTGCAAAGCGGCGGCAGCGGTATCAGGGACAGCCGCGACCATTCGTTCCAGATCAGACGGGGCGACGGTGACTTCGCCGACGACGGCATAGCAGATTCCGTTGGGCGCTTGCGAAACCGGGCTTTGGCGAACGACCTCGTCCGGAGATCGCGTGATTGCGGGTGCAGCTTGCGACATAGCAAGTATTCTAGCGCACTGACCGAACGAAACTGGCCCGACGCGTCTTGCCGCCTGCGTCCACGCCAATGCCGGCGTTACAATCGGCAGCAATGTCCCCAGGCAAAAGCCTCGTAACCAAGGCCCGATGGTACTTGATCCCTGTCCGTGTCTTGCTGGTAACGTTCTTGCTCACCCTGCTCGCTTTCGCCGTGAGCCTGCTGCTCGGCATTCTGGGACTCGTGATCGCAGCGCGTTTACGCGGCTTCCATCCAAACATGACAACCGCGTATCGCTACATCGCGCTTCCGATAGCGGCGACCGTGGGCGCCGTCGTCTTGATCGCAGCCACCGTGATCGAAATCCGCCACTACCGCCAGACCAAAGCGCTGGCGGAGATCGAACGGATCAGCCGTTAGTGCGTTCGTGCAGGTGATTCCCGACGGCACCACCAACTCCCAAAATCGGCGGACAGGAGTGTCCGCCCGACATGTTCATTCGTCAGTCATTCTCCGTGCAGCAAGTGCCATGCCTCTTGGTAACACGCGTTCTGGGAGAGCGGGTTGTGAGGGGACAAGCCAATAACATACTTAACCCGGCTCGCGACTTCGATCGGGATGATGTACCAGGTATCGGTTGGAATTACATAGATGGCGAAAAAATCTATCTCGGCGGCCGTATAGGGTCTTCGTGCAGTGCCCTGAATTGTGCAGGCATACAGCTTGCGTCTCCGGTTGCTGGTGGATTTCACTTGCACGCGGAGAAAGCGGCCTCCGGTTTCGACGACGAAGTCGTAGCGGCTGCTGTCGCCCCAAGGCTTGATCACGCGCAGCCCGTGCTCGGCGGCGCGCGTCATGAAAAGCAGTTCTACCCATTCTCCGCGCAACTTGAAGCCGCCGCGGGCGGTCCCACCTTCTTTTAACATTGAATTGTCCCGGAAATAGAAAACGCGGCCAGGACGGCCGCATCTGAGAATTAATCTCTACTACAATGCTAGCATTTTGAAGGAGTAAAGTGAGACATGTCCGACGACTTTATATTCCGCCTGTTCTCATCAAGTTAAGCTCGATCGTGTAATTTCGCTATATTGACAAGCATTTTCCCGATTTAGGAATAACCAGGAGCTAAGCTGGTGGGGCGGGCAGTCATGTCGGCTGGTGCGGCGCTTTTCGGGGAAGTGGGATCGGCTGAGATTATAGCGCATGCCCCGCTGTCGAGCTTTGCTCGACCGGACAGCCGAGGGCGGCTGTCCCCACGGAAGCTACGCCAGAAAAATCCGTTCTATCTCACACTGTTGGGCTGTTGGGTCGAAGGTGACTTTGAAGTGGTCGAAGAATCCATTCATCCCGAGAAGTCCGGCGATGGGTAAGTCTTCCGAAAAGCCTGCTCGAACGTTAATGATTCCACCCGGTGCAAAGAGCACGATGTCGTGAAGGTAGTTGCGAGAGACGCCATTGATGCCGAGCGTTTCTTCGACCATACCTTTTTCGATTTCGAGGCCGATGAATCGGCCAATGCTGGCATGAAAAATACAGCGCGATGCGCCCGAGTCTATCACTGCCTCGAACCGTTTCGTGCGGGTGCATTCTTGGAGGGCAGTGCAATGTTGACGTTCAACATTGTGGAGTAGGTAACTCCACCGCCGTGAAGTGGATATTGTTTGTACGGTAATTTCAGAATCTATACCGACAGCGGCAGCCAAACCTTCGGAGTCTTCAGAAGAACTGGGTCGGATACGCCTGCGATCTCGCTATTCTTGACAGCTTCTTCGTAAGTCGAGCCGACTGCCACGATTTTGCTCTCATCTTCAGACAAGGCGATCCACTTATCGAGTGGAGCTGAGCGCAAGGCTTCGAGGCGAAGGTCGGTTTGGCTAGCCATACTTCCTGTGATAACGCTACTCCAAGGGTTCGCCTGCGTCAACGTAACCCACGCCCTACGCCACTGCGCCTTCGGCAGCAACAAGTTAGCCGCCTCACAGCACTCCGAACATTCCGGCAATCCCTGTCTCTTATTGAATCAGCGTGCCTCCGTTTGTTGGCTCTTCTTCTGGCGGGATCACTACTGCTGCGGCCACTCTGTCTCCGGCTTCGATGTTCAGCAGGCGGACGCCTTGGGCTGATCTTCCCGACTCGCGGATGAATTTGGATTCTATGCGGATGATTTTGCCGTACTGGCTGATCAGCATGACCTCGGCGTTTTCGGTGACCTGGGCGATGCCTACGACTTTGCCGTTGCGTTCGGTGGTCTTTACGTTGATTACGCCTTTGCCGCCGCGGTTGGTGAGGCGGTATTCGTCGGCGGCGGTGCGCTTGCCGTATCCGTTTTCAGTGACGGAGAGGATGAGCGAGCCTTTCTTGCCGACATCTTCGACGTCGAGCGTCGCATCGGCGGGATCTTTCGCGGGGGCGGGCGGCAGCACGGCATCGGGCTTGACCGTTGTGGCCATGCCGACGATGTAGTCCTTCTCGTCGAGGTTCATGCCGCGCACTCCGGTGGCGTTGCGGCCCATGGAGCGGACGGCAGTCTCCTCGAAGCGGATGGCTTGGCCGTCGTGCGAGGCGAGGAAAATGATCTGCACGCCGTCGGTCAGGCGGGCGGCTACCAGTTCGTCGCCCTTTTCGATGTTGATGGCGATAATGCCTCCGGCGCGGACGTGCGAGAAATCTTTCAGGTCGGTCTTTTTGACGGTGCCGTTGCGGGTGGCGAAGAAGACGTACTTGCCCTCTTCTTCCAGATTGCGGACGGCGAGAATAGTGCGAACCGTTTCGCCTGGTTGTAGCGCGAGCAGGCTGCCCACGTGTTTGCCTTTACCGGCTGCGCCCACGTCGGGGATTTCGTACACCTTCAGCCAGTAGACGCGTCCGGTGTTGGTGAAGATGAGAATGTAGGCGTGGGTCGAGGCGATGAAGAGATGCTCGACGAAATCTTCGTCGCGGGTCTTCATGCCCATGCGGCCCTGGCCTCCGCGGCGCTGATTGCGGTAGGTGGAAATCGCCGTGCGCTTCATGTAGCCGCTGTGGCTTACCGTGACGGCCATCTGCTCGTCGGCGATTAAGTCTTCGAGATGGATTTCGGCGGCTTCGTCCTCGATGACGGTGCGGCGTTCGTCGCCGTAGAGCTTTTTGACTTCTTCGAGCTCTTTGATGATTACGCTGCGAAGTTTCTTTTCCGAACCCAAGATCGATTCGAAGTCGGCGATGTTGTCGCGAGTCTGCTTCAGCTCTTTGTTGATTTCGTCGATGGAGAGCCGGGTCAGACGATGCAATTGCAATTCGAGAATGGCATCGGCCTGAATGCCGGTGAAGGGCTTTTCGGGATCGAGCTTAGGCGCACGGCCGGTGGTGTTGATGTCGATCTTCTTGCCGCCGAAATAGGCGATCAGGTTTTCGCGGGCATCAGCGCGATTCGCGCTGGCGCGAATGATGGTGATCACGTTGTCGAGGTGATCGAGCGCGGTGAGATAGCCTTCGAGGATGTGCTCTCGGTCTTTCGCTTTCTGTAATAGATAAGCGGTGCGGCGGCGAACGACGTCAACGCGGTGATCGATAAAAAGCTGGATGGCTTGGATCAGCCCGAGTTCCTTCGGCTGGCCGTTTACTACGGCCAGGAAAATCATGGAAAAACCCTCTTGCATCGAGGTGTGTTTGAAAAGCTGGTTCAGCACGATCTGCGGTTCGCCGCCGCGCTTTAGTTCGACTACGATGCGCATGCCGTCGCGGTCGCTTTCATCGCGGATATCGCTTATGTCGTCGATAATCTTGTCGTTGACGAGCTGGGCCATTCTTTCGATCAGGCGGGCCTTGTTTACCTGATACGGAATTTCGGTGACGATGATTGCCTGGCGATCTTTGTTGAAGGTTTCGATGGCGGCTTTGGCGCGCATCATGAAACGGCCGCGGCCGTGTTTGTAGGCTTCGAGGATTCCGCTCTTGCCGTGAATGATTCCGGCGGTGGGGAAGTCGGGGCCTTTTACGATTTGCAGAATCTCGGCTAGTTGAGTGTGGGGATTGTTCACCAGGGTGATGGTGGCATCGACGATTTCGGTCAGGTTGTGTGGCGGAATTTTCGTGGCCATACCGACGGCGATTCCGTCCGAGCCGTTGACTAACAGATTCGGAATGCGCGTTGGTAAAACATCAGGCTCGATTTCGTTGCCGTCGTAGTTGGGGCGGAAGTCTACGGTTTCTTTATCCAGGTCTTCGAGCAGAGCGGAGGCTACTCGCGTCAGTCGCGCTTCGGTGTACCGGTCGGCTGCGGGCGGGTCTCCGTCGACCGAGCCGAAATTGCCTTGTCCATCAACTAATGGATATCGCATCGCAAACGGTTGGGCGAGTCGCACCAACGCGTCATAGACGGCCAAGTTTCCGTGCGGATGGTACTTGCCCATCACCTCGCCGACGATTCTGGCGCATTTGCGGGTCGAGCGATTGGGAGCCAGACCCATTTGCTGCATGGTGTACAGAATGCGGCGATGTACGGGCTTCAACCCGTCCCGCACATCAGGCAGCGCGCGCCCAATAATGACGGACATCGAATAGTCGAGATACGACCTTCGCATCTCTTCTTCGATGTTGACAGGTTGAATGTTCAGCGCGCCGGGATTGCCGCCTTCGCCGGGCGGTGGAGGCGTTAATGGTAGTTCGGGATTCTCGTCGTCAGGCATATGGTTTCTAGCTTCAGTTGTCGGTTCTGAGTTGTCGGCCCTCAGAATCCGCGGCTCCGAAAGTCCGGTAAATAGCTGTATTTACAGAAGCTTAGCGGATGGCCGGATAATTGAAATTATATCACAGCGGGGTCTGCGGAAGTTGCTGTTTTAGGTCCTTCAATCAACAGCCACGCCTGAGCTGCGCTTGCTACGGACAGTCCCGCGCAGAGCAACATCACCAACCGAAAGCCATAAACGAAGGCATCGTCGATGGAAGCCTTGGCTTCAGCAAAGGTTCTCGAGTCGAGACTGGCCGGTATTTCGAGTGCCGCAAGTTGGATGTAGTTTGATTCGAGATTGGTCATTATCGCGGGCGGTATCGGGAGCCGTGCGAGATCGCGATCGAGGCGGGCGCTGAACGCGCGAACCATCAGGCTGCCTAGAACCGCGATTGCAAGCAAGCCGGCGACGCGGGCAACCGCATTATTGATACCGGATGCAGTGCCGGCGCGATCCTGGTCCACTGCGTTCATGACTACAGTAGTAAGGGGGGCAACGCTTACGGCCATTCCAAAACCGAGCACAACAAACGCCGGGAAAAATGTGCTCCAGTAGCTGCCGCCGACGCCGGGTATCGCCACCAGAACGAAGCCAGTCGCTGTGATGAGGGGCCCGACAATCAGAGGCAGCCTGGGTCCGTAACGAGCTACCAAACCTCCGGACCAGCGGGAGAGAAGGAATAGCAGCAGGATGGCGGGGAGAGCGGCCGCGCCGGCAGCAGTTGGGGAATAACCCTGCACCTGAATGAGGTCCAAGGGGAAGAGGAAGAAAAAGATTCCTATTGCGGCGTAAAGGAACAGGGTCAAAAGGTTCGCACCGCTGAAAGATCGCGACCGAAACAATTCCAGCGGAACCATGGGTGCCGCAACCCGGGCCTCGACAAATGGAAAGATCAGCAAACACGCTGTGCCGAAAATCATCGTTCCAAAGACCAGCCGATTACTCCAACTTAGCGGGGCCGATTCGACGAGAGCAAAAACCAAGCCACCTAGGCCGATAGTGACAATAACGGCTCCCAACCAGTCCACGCCTTTAGCGGCTGTGCTTTTGCTTTCGGGAACATGCCTTAAGGAAATCGCGACCGCGGCCGCGGCGAGGGGTAGGTTGATGAAAAATGCCCATCGCCAAGAAGCATGCTGGATCAGCCAACCGCCCAACACCGGACCGATGGCCGTAGTGATGGCGGTAGAGCCAGACCAAGTGCCGATAGCTCGACCGCGCTCCGCTTCGTCAAATGAGGCGCTGATAATTGCGAGGCTTCCCGGCACCAGGAAGGCCGCTCCCACTCCCTGCACGGCCCGAGCCATCACCAGTTGATGAATGTTGGGCGCCAACCCGCACCACGCTGACGCAACGGCAAAGACGGCTACACCAGCAACAAAGATTCGACGACGTCCCAACAAATCGCCAACGGAACCACCGGCCAAGATGAGCGCGCCCAGGAACAGACCATAGGATTCCACTACCCACTGCGCGTCAATCACGGTCGCATTCAGGCTGGATTGGAGCGCAGGCAGCGCCACATTCACGACCGTGCTGTCGATAAACGCCATGCTTGTCCCGAGAATTGCGGCGGCGAGGATCCAGGGCCCGCTCTCGGGATGACACGGAGCAATTGCCGGCCGGGACAGGATCGCGGCTTCATCGCAAGGCGTTTTCATGACCGCTATGATGATCGGGCTGCTGCGGAAGGTGCGGAACATTGCTGCGAACGGGGGATCAAGACGCCGCAAGCAACGTTTCTACAGGAAGCGCAAAACTAAGGCCTGGTGACGACCTGGTTCGGAGCGGAGGGCAGCGTGAAGCTGAGGCCAGCTTCGTGATTGGCTTGGATGGTGGCCGGGATGTTGAGGGCGGAGAGTTGAATATTTTTTGTCCAGTGACCGCTCTGCCAGTAGTCTGCGCTGGCATAAAGAGTGGCGCCGACGATTGCATACTCGGGTATCTGCTCGCGATGGCCATCGCGAAAGATCAGTACCGTCGGCGGTTCGGGATGAGTTGGGTGTCGAGTCACCGGTTTGCCCGCGTCTGCTTCGGCGTAGTCAGGCGCCGAATTGGTAGGTTGTTCTGCAGATTGCTGCCTTCCTCCGAAGCGTACGTACCGATTTCCTCGCAGCTCGATCAACAATGGTTCGGATTTTGCTTCTGGCGGTGTGTCGGCAGTAGTTGCGGGCTGAACGATGACAAACTGAGGCGGGACTGTCACTGGCGCAATGGGATAGTCCGCGTAGAAAGGATCGCCGAGGAAGATCGCGCCGGGACCGGACGAGTGGGAATGCGGGCGCCCGGAAAAGGAGACGCCGATGGCAGTATGCGCGAAGCCGGGACTCCGCATTTGCGCGATTGAGATGGGCGTGAGAATGGCAGCTCCCAGCAGCGCGGCGATCAGCGCGATGATCCGCGGCTTGAGCATATTCTAGTTCGCTTCAGCAGAGGCGGGAACCTGGAAATCGATGCCTCGGTCGTCGTTCTGCTTCGACGTGGCGGTCAGGTCCAGGTCGGCGAGAGCAATTTTCTGGCGCCGTCCGCCGGTCAAGTCGTACAGTGTGCTCCCGACAATCGCGTAGTTCGCAACTTCGAGCTGATGACCATCTTTGAACACCAGTACAGTCTGAGGCTGATCGGAGGCCGGTGCATCAGGCTGTGCGGCCGGGTCGGAAGTTGAGTCGGGCTGTGGGACATCGTTGCGGGCGCGGCTACGATAAGGAGCCGCAGCGGGAGCTGCGCCTGGACCACGCCGATCGAATACTGTCGGGCCGCCGTTGTACTGTTCGTCGGGCGGGGTATCGGCTACGTCGTCTCCGGAATCGTAGTAGCCGTAATATGGCACGGCATATGCCCCACCCCACGGAAGAGTCGAGTTATTGCGACGACGGTGATGAAAGTTCGGGTTCGGATTGGGGTTTGATGTGGTCGTGCCTCTGAAGCAGCATGTAGGAACGTTCGGGGTGTAGCCACGTGGTCCGAGGGAGGTAACGCTGGGCGGGGTTCCGTTGACTTGGCGGCCGCCAAATCCAGGCGATGTGACCGAGGCAGGCATGCCGTTGACCTGGGCTGCTGCCGAGCCGCTCAGCATCAAGCCAAGAAAGCTGGCGGCAAAGGCTAGCAATGCAAATCCCGCTCCGGTCGCTCGATTCAGCCGTTGCACGGGGAAATCATACTCTAGTTTTCGAGGCATGGCGCACTCCCCCTTTAAATATTAGAACATGAGAGGGTGCGGGAAGTTGCGTGCCTAAAGAGAATTACTTTCGTGCTAGGTTTGGGAACAATCCACCGATGAGCTAAGTAGCTGAAAAGCCGGGCTCCGTGCCCGTTAGGATCGCTTTCCCGTTTCCCGATTCGCGTTCGCCTCCAATTTGAGGCTGTCGGTCATGGCCTTCCCACGCGCGCCAGTTCTGCCAGATTCCAGAGCCCATTTGCCGCCAGAAGTCCCCACACGCAGGCCTTTACAAGCTCGTGTTGCCGCGTCTCCAGGAGGTCAGCCGCGATTCCTGCGACAAATACGAACAGGAAAGGCGTTGCCATGAGCTGAAATCCGAATCCGGGATAATGGGGCGTGCCCAGGCTCAGAAGAAGGAACAGTGCGGCGATCATCAGGGGCGCGGTATTGCCGAAATATCTTGGCCGGCGCCATGCGAAATACGTAACCAAAGCCGCGGGAATCGCCAACAGAAGCGCCGGGCCACTGCGTCTAATTTGGGCGAGAATCCGGGCGTAGGTTCCGGGCATAAGAAACGCCTGCCATGTGATTCCGAAAAACCTGGCGTGGCGCACGCCCTGCCAAAAGACGCTGGGGCGGAATAAATAGGAAGCCAGCAAGAGCAGGAATGCAACCCCGCACGCTGCCGCCCAAATCGCAAAGGCTGCTCGCCGACGGGTCGGCGCGAGATAGAGCATGAATCCGAGCGCGATGGGGAGCAGGATGATAAGCGAAAACTGAGAGCCGATGGCCAACGCCAGCGAGAGTCCCAGCAACAGAATACGCCGCCAGTTCCACACCACAACTTCGCGCGGAGCATACAAAGTGTGGGCCACCGCAATCGCGGTGAAGATGGCACCGAACGCGCCCCAGGCCGCGCCCATTTCCGGCTGCGCGGAATATAGAGTGCTGCTCCGGAGGATGGCAGGAGAGAAACAATACAACGCCAGCGCAATGTAGCCGCCCGCATTTCCGTAGAGCCGGCGCGACACGTACCACAAGGATGCGCCCAGGAGCACGCCAAAGATTAAATAAGGCGCACGGGCCAGCCATCCCCAGTAATGGAAAGATTCAGCCTCCGCGGTACCCGTCCAGCCCAGCATGGGGAACGAAGCTACCAGGTACCAAAGCGGCGAGTGATTCGGATCGTAGCCCTGGTTGTGATCGATTTCGGAGGGAGTAGGGGTGCCGGCCTCCAGACGCTCCACGGAGGGGGTCCCGGCGACCGATTGACCGTTCCACTGTTGCAGTCCTTCGACTACCCGAAAGAGCTGGGAAGCATCCATCTCTTGCGGCTGCGTGCCGCGAACCAGTAACCAGCCACACTGGGCCAGAAACGCGAGCAAGAGAAATCCGGCTAATACCTGGGGCCGGCCGAAACGTTCACGCGTGAGAAATTCGCTCATGAAGGGACGGCGAGTGTTTTACCATGTCCGGGGACGATTGGGGAAAACTTCTGTCATGGATGAGGTGAAACCGCAAGCCGAATTGGTCCCGGACGCCAGCTTGCCACCAGCTGTGGATCAATCTGCCGCCGTACCTCCGTTCTCTCTGTCACGTGCGGCACAGCAACACCCGATGCACAGGGTTTTCATGGGCCCGCACGGGCTGCGCGCAGGATGGCGCTTGCTGCTTTATGTAGCGCTGTGGAGAGTTTTTCTTTTCCTGATGGATGGGCTGGCGTCCGTCACCCTGCCGCGGGGTACACACGGGATCTGGCTGGACCTGGCAGTGGAGTCAAAACTCATGGTCGCCACTCTCCTGCCCGCGCTGTTGATGGCTGCGATCGAAAAACGACGGTTCGGCGCTTACGGCCTAATGGGGCGGCAGGCGTTCGGCAAACTATTCTGGGCAGGGATGATCTGGGGTGTTGCCGCCATCTCCCTCCTGGTGCTCGCCATTGGCGGGGTTGGCGATTTTTCTTTGGGCAGTGTAGCGCTGCATGGGGTGCGCGTTTTTAAGTTTGCAGTCTTCTGGGCAGGGTACTTCCTGGTGGTCGGTTTCTTTGAAGAGTTTCTTTTTCGCGGTTACTCGCTGTTCACGCTGGCCACGGGGATGGGCTTCTGGCCTGCCGCGGTGCTGCTCTCGCTGATTTTCGCAGCCGTGCACGCTGGGAATCCTGGGGAGACCTTCATCGGCCTGGCGGCGGTCGCGGCCATCGGGCTTTTCTTCTGCTTGACTCTTCATCGCACCGGCAACTTGTGGTTTGCAGTGGGCTTCCACGCGTCGTTTGACTGGGGAGAAAGCTATCTCTATTCCGTCCGCGACAGCGGCACGACCGTCACCGGGCATCTGTTGAATTCATCTTTCCACGGCTCGCGCTGGCTCACGGGTGGCTCGGTCGGGCCCGAAGGCAGCGTGTTGGTGTTCGTGGTTATTGCGTTGACCTGGGTGGCATTTGACCGGATGTATCCGGAGGTAAAGTACGGCAACGAGGTCGTCCGTGTAACGCGGGCTCCCGCGCCTGCGCGAGAGCCCTAAGACCAAATACCCAAATCAGATATCCAGGTTCTTTACGTCGAGCGCGTTGTCTTCGATGAACTTGCGGCGGGCTTCTACGTCTTCGCCCATCAGAGTGGTGAAGATGGTTTCGCACTCGGCGATGTCTTCGAGCTTCACTGACAGCAGCGTGCGCCGCTCCGGATCCATGGTGGTTTCCCATAATTGCGGCGCGGTCATTTCGCCCAGACCTTTGTAGCGCTGCACGATGTAGTCCTTGCGGCCTTCGGCCAGCACGTAGTCGAACAGATCGCGGGCCGTGGACTTTTCGACAAGTTGCGGCTCGGGTTTCTTTTTCGCGGGGGATCTTACGGGCACGTCTGGAGCGGCTTTCTTGTCAGCGGCGCCGCCGTCCTCGGGTTCGTCGCTCATTTCTTCGTTCTTGCTGGTTGAGGCGCCCCTGGCAACGGTTTCGATGACAAATGGCGGCTCCATGTAGGGCTCGATCTGCTTGAACTTCGAGAGCAGCTGGCGGTACTCAGCGGTGGAGGCCAGTTCCCAGTTGATCAGGTGTTCGGCGCCCTGCGAGTTCACATAGCGCACGGCCCACAGGTTGTGCTCTTCGTCGAAACGGCTTTCGACTTCCTTGAAGCTGCGCTCCTTTTGCATCTTCTTCAATTCTTTTTCGAGTTTTTCGATTTTCCTTGGTGCGACTTTTTTGTCGCCTTCGAAATCGACTCGCTTGGAAAGATCGAGCTTGGGCAGAATTTCGGTTACACGTTCGTCGCGCAGGCGCTTGTCGACTTTGTCGAAGAGCTTTAGATACTCGTCCAGGACGTTCATGAAGCGCGACAGATTCGCACCTTCCAGTTTGGCCGCGCCCTCTCCATAGCGCACGACCAGACCTTCGGACGCGCGCTTGACCAGCACTTTTACGTACTCACGGTCGTCTTTGATGTATTGCTGCGATTTGCCTTTTTTTATCGAGTAGAGTGGCGGCTGCGCGATGAACACGTTGCCGCGCTTGATCAACTCCTGCATGTGGCGGAAAAAGAATGTAAGCAGCAGGGTGCGGATGTGGCTTCCGTCCACATCGGCGTCGGTCATCAGGATAATCTTGCCGTAACGCAGCTTGCTGGCATCGAAATCTTCTTTCGAGATGCCTGTGCCGAGCGCCGTGATCATGGCGCGAATTTCTTCGTGCGCGAGCATCTTGTCGTAGCGGGCTTTTTCGACGTTGAGGATTTTGCCCTTCAACGGCAGAATAGCCTGGAAACGTCGGTCGCGTCCTTGTTTCGCGGTGCCGCCTGCGGATTCGCCTTCGACCAGAAACAGCTCGCAACGCTCTGGCTGCTTTTCTGAGCAGTCCGCCAGTTTGCCGGGCAGACCGCCACCATCGAGAGCGCCCTTGCGGCGAGTTAAGTCTCGCGCTTTTCTTGCGGCTTCGCGGGCGCGGGCGGCGTCGATCGCTTTGTTGATGATCTTCCGTCCGACGGTCGGGTTCTGCTCGAGGTATGCGCCCAAGCGTTCGTTGACGAAAGCCTGCACGACGCCGGCAATGTCGGAGTTCAGTTTGCCCTTGGTCTGGCCTTCAAACTGGGGCTGCGGCAGCTTGACGCTGATCACGGCAACCAGGCCCTCGCGCACATCGTCGCCAGTCAGATTTTCTTTTACGTCTTTGAACAAGCCCATCTGCTGACCGGCGTAATTGATGGTGCGGGTCAGCGACGTGCGGAAGCCGGACAGATGCGTCCCGCCATCGACAGTGTTGATGTTGTTGGCAAAACTGAAAACGGTTTCGGAGTAGGCGTCGTTGTATTGCAGGCCGATCTCCATGGCTACACCGTCGCGGTCAGCCTCCATGTAGATCGGTTTGTCGTGCAGCACTTGTTTGCCGCGGTTGAGGTGTTTGATGAATTCCGCGATGCCGCCGTTGTACTTGAATTCAGCGGTCTTGGGCTCGCCGGTTTTCGGATCCGTGGTGCGTTCGTCGGTGAGCGTGATCAGCAGTCCCTTGTTCAGGAACGCAAGTTCACGAAGGCGCTGCGCCAGAGTATCGAAGTTATATTCGGTTACGGTGAGGATGCTCTTGTCAGGCAGGAAGCGAACTTTGGTTCCGCGCTTCTTGGTTGCGCCCGCTTTTTTCAGCTTGCTTGTCGGCTCGCCCTTGGAGTAAGTCTGCTCCCAGGTGAAGCCATCGCGCCAAATTTCCAGATCGAGTTCCTCACTCAGCGCGTTCACACAGGAAACTCCGACGCCGTGCAATCCGCCGGAAACTTTGTATGAAGACGCATCGAACTTGCCGCCGGCGTGCAGCGTGGTCATCACCACTTGCGCCGCGGGGATTTTTTCGCCGTCGATGTCCATGGAATCAACGGGAATGCCGCGGCCGTTGTCGACTACGGTAATGGAGTTGTCGAGGTGAATCGCGACTTCAATTTTGTCGGCGTAACCGGCGAGCGCCTCGTCGACCGAATTGTCCACGACTTCATAGACGAGATGATGAAGCCCAATCTCACCGGTCGAGCCGATGTACATGGCGGGACGCTTGCGGACGGCTTCCATGCCGCCGAGCACCTTGATGGAATCGGCGGTGTAGTCGCCGTTGCCGTTGATGGGATTGGGTCCACCAGTCCTATTTTTTGTGTCGACGATGGCCGTGGTATCGATTTCTTTTGTCGCCATTCAGCTCCGTGGAGAATTGCCGGATTTCGAGCTCAGGCCGGCGCCCATTTCCTGTGCCCTAGAATGAGGTCAAATGACTGAAATTATTAACACTTACGGCATCAGGATTTATAACAAATTATATCATAGATCCAGCGCTTCCCGGACCCGGAATCGAGCCGGTAAACCGTGATTCTTGTGCCATTTAGGGAGGGCTGTTAGTGCGCCGCAACTTGGTCTCGATCCAAGCCCAGCCGCAGGCTCACTTGTGCACCGCGGGCGATGGTTTGCCAAAGCTCAAACCTTCAACAAGTTGATCCACTTCGTCCTCGCTCCCACCAATAAAAGTGAACGAGACGACGTAGCCCTTCTCGATCATCACCAGGGTGCTCTGGTGCATGGTCAGGTTGCCGATAGGCTTGCTGAAATCGCCGCGAACCAGAGGCTTGGCTCCCACCGAGTAATCGTAAGGCTGGTTATCAACGGTCAGGCCCTTTGATTTGGTCAGCTCGGTGAGGGGGCCAAAATAGTGTTCTGCATTTCGCAGGCCGGGGTAGGCAGATGCGGCTTCCGCCGCCACCACGACTGCTGAATTCACGGAGTCGCCGGTCGCCTCGGGAGGACGCTCGAACGCTGCGAGGAGCAGGACCGATTTCTTCGTGGCGTTCGAATTCGCGCGGGAATCTTCAGAATCCTCACTCATGTCCCTGGTGCGATCCACCCAACCAACCGGGACCTTGTAGGTGAATCCGAACGTGCTGTTGCGGTAGAGTCCACTATTGATGCTGCCTCCATCCGGCGCAGATATCTGGGACTGTGCGGCCTTGGGCTTGGATGAGGATGATGAAGACTGTGCCGGCACCTGCGCATGAATGGGCACCACCAGGATCATCAACAGAAATATGCCGGAGTGTCGAGGCCTGCGGACAACCATAACTCCATGTTAATTGAAGCGGGTGTCTTAGTTTCCTGAGAGGACGAAGTTTAATTGAAACTGAGTTTCTACTTCCACCGGGCGGCCGCCCAGGCGATAGGGTTTGTACTTCCACTGCTTCACCGCTTCGATCGCGGCCTGGGTAAACATCGGTTCCCCTGAAACCACTGCCACCTCCGCAACGTCTCCTTTGTTGCTGATTATTCCGCGTAAAACGACTGTCCCTTGGATGTGTTTCTTGTGCGCCTCCTGGGGATATTCCGGTGGTACCTTCTTGATGAGGAGTTGCGCCATCACTGCTTGCGAAACACGCACTCGTGTCGGCAACTGCGGTTGCTGTTCCGCGGACGGGCGCTCTTGTTCTGATGCGCGGAGTGGAGTGCCGAGGCAGAGCAGGATCGCGCCAGCCCCAAAGGCCTTGCTCTTTATCAGCACGGTTATGCCGCTAGGCCGACGCCTAGGGGTTGGGCACAGTGGGCACAGCGCCGGGCGTCAATTGGGATTTCGCTTAGGCACTCTGGGCATTTTTTGGTGGTCGGATCGGCGGGCGCGGGCGCCTTGCGCATGCGCGCGACCAGGAGATTCACTGGGGTCACCACGAAGAAATAAACTGCCGCCGCGACCAGCACGAAAGACACTGCAGCATTGACGAACTCGCCGATGGCAAACATGCTGCCGTTGATGGTGAACTTGAGGGCAGAAAAATCCGGCTTTCCGACAATCGCCGCAATCAGCGGAGTGAGCAGGTCTTTCGTCAAAGCTGAGACCACCGAGGCAAATGCCGCGCCGATCACGACGCCAACCGCCATGTCGATTACGTTGCCACGAAGAATGAACTGCTTGAATCCGCTGAGCATGAAGGGCTCCCTCCCAGGAACGGATGGCGGCAACTTTACGGCGGATGACCGCCGACGTCAAGCGTACGCAGCTTGGTGAGACGGGCGAGGACGCCCATCCTCCATCGTCAGATTCGCATCGGCATTACGATATAGCGATACTTGTACTCTTCGCCTTCGGCGGGGCGCATCTGGCCGGCGGACTGGGAATCCTTGAACTCCAGTTTCACATCTCCGCTGCCAGTTGCTTTGAGGAAATCCAGAAGATATTGCGCGTTGAAGCCGATCTGGATCATATCCCCGTTGTAATCGATTTCGAGCGAGTCTTCCGACTCGCCGGTTTCAGTCGAGGAAGCGGAGAGTTTCAGCTCGCCTTTTTCCAGGCGCATCTTTACCGCTCGCGAACGCTCGTCGGCAAACTGGGCGACGCGAGAGATGGCCGCGGCGAGGTCTTCCCCGTGAACCGTGATGCTCTTGTTGTTGTCCTTCGGCAAGACCGCTTCGAAGTTGGGGAACTGGCCGGTGAGTTGGCGCGAGGTCAAAAGCCTCTGGCCGATGCGGAAAAATAGCGTGGACTCGTCTTTCGCGAACTCGATTTCCTCAGCGTCGGTTGAATCAAGCAGGGACTTCAGTTCGTCCATCGCTTTCTTGGGAACCAAGGTTTTCTGCTCACCAGAAATGCCTTCAAATTTCCCGCCGCTGCGTTCGATGTGCGACAAGCGGTGTCCGTCGGTCGCGACCATGGTGATCGATTCCGGCTTCAGCACCATCAAGGCCCCGTTCAGCGTGTAGCGCGATTCTTCGCTGGCAATGGCGAATCCGGTCTTGGCAATCATGGACCGCAGAACCTGCGCCGGAATCTTCACTACGCTGGCAGTTGGAAATGTGGGAAGGCTGGGAAAATTCGACCGTGCCATGCCAACCATCTTTGTGTTGGACCGGCCGCACCGGATGCTGACCCAGTGATTTTCCAGCAGCTTGATGGTAATGTCCGCGTCGGGCAGGAGCTTCACGTAGTCGTGCAGCTTGCGCGCGGGAATCGTACAGGCCCCGTCCTTCTTCACCTTGGCTACGCATGATGTACGCAGGCTCAGATCGAGATCCGTAGCGGTGAGCGAAAGTTTGTCGCCGGAAGCTTCAAACAAATAGTTCGACAGGATGGGGATGGTGGTCTTGCGCTCGACTACGCCCTGGGTGGCCGTGAGCTCTCGCAGGAGTTCGAACTTGCTGACCGTGATTTCCATGGTGGTGGTCCCCGCCGCGGTTGCTATCGCTTCTACCGGCATAACCGAATGTCCCCCGGCCAAATGGCGCTACTTTCAACACTTCCCTTATATCAAAACAAAAACCTATAAAACCAGCGGTAACCGCGTGAAACAAAGAAAATTTGCCCAGCCCGCGATTCTATCCCCCCAACTGCTCGGTCAACTTGTTCAGCAGCCGGTTCAAATCCTTGTCGGTCTTGCGCACGCCGTCGATTTTTTCGACCGAGTGCAACACCGTCGTATGGTGCTTGCCGCCAAACTGACGTCCAATCTCGGGCAGGGACGCTTCGGTGAGATGCTTGGCCAAATACATCGCGATCTGCCGGGGATAGACAATGGCGCGCGAGTTATTTTTCGCCTTGATCTCGACCAGGCGTAATCCAAACTGCTCCGCTACGGATTTCTGGATCGACTCGATGGTGACCTTTCGGGCCTGGGAATCGATGAAATTCTTGAGTACCTGCTGGGTGTAAGGCAGGGTAATCTCGGCCCCGATGAGCGAAGAATGCGCCACCAGCCGGATGAGCGCGCCTTCCAGTTCACGGACGTTGGAGCGGATGTTGGAGGCGATATAAAGGGCCACGTCGGTGGGAAGCGTAACTTTCTCCTGCTCCGACTTCTTCTGCAAGATGGCCACCTTGGTCTCCAGATCGGGCGGCTGGATGTCGGCGATCAAGCCCCACTCGAAACGGCTGCGCAGCCGGTCTTCGATCTCGGCCAGCTCTTTCGGCGAACGGTCGCTGGCAATCACGATCTGCTTCATCGACTCGTGCAGCGCGTTGAAGGTGTGGAAGAATTCTTCCTGGGTGCGCTCTTTCTGAGCCAGGAACTGGATGTCGTCCACCAGCAGCACGTCGACATTGCGGAACTTGTCGCGGAAGCTGGTCATCTTGTCGTAGCGCAGCGAATTGATCATCTCGTTGGTGAACTTCTCGCTGGATACGTAGCAGATGGCCAATTGCGGCTGCCGCTTGCTCACCTCGTGGCCAATCGCCTGCATCAGATGAGTCTTGCCCATCCCGACGCCGCCATAAAGGAAGAGCGGGTTGTAGGCTTTCGAGGGACGTTCCGCAACCGCCTGACACGCGGCGTGGGCGAACTGATTTCCGCTGCCAATCACGAATGCGTCGAAGGTGTACCGCGGATTGAGTTGCGCCGCTCCGTCCCAATCGAAGCGTGACTGCGAAGGATGCGTCGCAGGAGTTGAGTAGGCGGAAAGGCCGCCGTCGTGGCGGACCGGCGTGGCCGCCGGATCGTCCCCTGGGGGAACGAACTTTACCTCCTGATACTCGAGCCCAAGATTGTCGAGGGCCTCCTGAATCAGGTCGGCGTACTTGTCGCCTACCTGGCAGAACTCAGCCTTGGGCACCCACACAAAAAGAGTGCCTCCGCTCGAGTGACTGTAGCGGGTGGGCTTCAGCCAGGTGTCGTAAGAGTGCCGGTTGATCTTTTTTTCGAGCGCGTCAAGAATGCGCAACCACGGATTGGGAGCAAGAGTTGGACTTGAAACAGACATAAGAAATTCTTGGTGGCGCTGCCGTCGTAAGTCAGCGGCCTGAAATTAAATGATTGCACGAAGAAAGCGCTCATTTTTCAGCACAGCGAACTCCGCACGGCGGGGCGGTTTCGCTGGACGGAGAAAAATTTTCAATGAGCAGGGACGGTCCGCATACTAGCACAAAAAAAATTGTCTTTGTGGAAATCTTCGATAAAGATTTTCTCCGACCTCCACGATTCAAAACGCGAAGCGAAAATTCTGTCAAGTAGCGAGTTTGTAACTGCCGCGAGCGTGGTGCAGCAATCGACAGAGTAAATCGCTCAACGATCGCGTCACAATACACCCGCGCCGGCGAACCAATACTCCTTTCCGCTGCTGGGCCACGGAGCCCGGTTTGCCCGTCTGCCCTGGGTCATTTATACTTCTCATTCGCTCTACAGCTATTATTGCACTTACTAACTGAATCAGGAGCAGCTAAGTTTCATGCCCAAGCGCACTTTCCAACCTAACCGACGTCACCGCTCGAAGACGCACGGATTTCGTACCCGGATGAAGACCAAGAGCGGCCAAGCGGTGATCTCGCGGCGGCGCGCCAAGGGACGCAAGCGGGTGTCGGTGAAGCCCGGCTTCCGTGAGTAGTGTATTTCCTTTTCCGGAGTTGGCGGCAATTCCGCAACCTGAGTCTGGATCGTGAATTGTGTGAGCGGTCTCGCTCCGAACGGTGGTCTCAACCTGTCAAGTCCAGGCACGCGGGCCAGATTTACGAGCAACATGCGCCTGCTCCGGCATGCCGACTTCGAGCGGGTATACAAACAGGGCCGCCGCCACTTCGCGGCCCATATGACGGTGTTTTATCTGCTGCGGGAGCAAGGCCAAGGACTTCGCGTCGGGTTCACCGTGGGCAGGGTGCTGGGCGGCGCAGTCGAGCGCAATCGCATGAAACGGCGATTGCGGGAGTCGGTTCGTTTGCGTTGGCCTGGGAATGGCGTCCCGGTGGATGTCGTGATCAATCCCAAGAAGTCGGTTCTCAAAGTTGAGTTTTCCGAGTTGGCGAACGAGATCGGACGCGCTTTTGAAATAATTCAAAAGTCGTTGGGGAAAAGAAATACCTAGAAATACGTGGGGACAGCGCGGCAGAGTCCCCGCTTCACAGTGGCTGTAGCGGAAACCGAATGAATCAGATTCCAAGAAACGTTGCGCTGCTCTTGCTCAGAGCGTACAAGCGGGCGATCTCTCCCATGTTTTTGCCAGCATGCCGTTACGTACCCTCTTGCTCCGAATACGCCATGGAAGCGATAGATCGCTATGGAGTGGGTCGAGGCGGTCTCATGGCGACCTGGCGGCTGCTGCGATGCCATCCTTTGGCGAAGGGTGGACTCGATCCCGTGGTTCGAAGCACCCTGGCGAAGAGTTCCGGCGCACTGATCCCGAACACAACCGAGCCTTGCAGTCATTGAGAAAGTAAATTTGGCAGAATTCCAAAATCCTCAGCAAGAACCGGGCATGGAGCGCCGTCTGCTCCTTGTCTTCGCGCTGACTTTTCTCGTCATCGTATTGTTCCAGCCGATACTCAAGAAGTATCTTCCACAGTCGCCTGCGACTGCTCCGCAAAATCAGGGCAAGGCTCAGACGCTTCCGCAGGCTGCTGCCAGCAATGAAGCCCAGGCACCACTGCCTGCAATTCCTGTGCTCAATGCGGGCGCGACCAAGCAAGCGACTGCCGAATCCGAAACTGTAGTTGAGAACGAACTCTACCGCATCACGTTCACCAACCGGGGAGCGCAGGTCAAGTCCTGGATATTAAAGAAATTTACCGACGACAAAGAGCAACCACTCGATCTGGTCAACAATCTCGCTTCTGAAAAATATGGCTACCCGCTCTCGCTCTGGACTTACGACGAGACCCAGCGCAACAAGCTGAATTCTGCGCTTTATGTTCTCTCTTCCGATTCGGGAATGGACCGCGTGCGACTGGGCTTGGTTCGAGTGAACGCCCCAGCCACCATCACGTTTGAATATGCCGACGGCGATGTGGCTGTCCGCAAGAGTTTCGCCTTCGACCACACTTACGTGGTACACGTCGAAACTTCGGTGGTGTCCAAGGGAAGTCAAATCGCGGCTTATCCCGCGTGGCCTGCGGGCTTCGGAGATGAAGCCTCGCTCTCCTCATATCACGCCAGCCAGATTGAGTACCAGTACAACAACACAACCGAGCGGCTGGCCATCAAGAAGATCAGTGGCGGCAACACGCTCCACATGCCGTTCAACTGGGCAGGAGTAACCGATCAGTACTTCTCTGCCGTTTTCATTCCGGATGATTCGCAGAACTCCGCATTGGTCACTCTGGGTAACACGCTCAACGTTCCCAAGAATGCGAAGAATCCGAACCCCCAGGATACAGCTCCCGTGGAAGTGCTGGGCGCGGCTGTCGGCAACCCGAGAGGGCCAACGGTTGCGCGGATGTATGTGGGACCCAAAGCCCTAGCGACTTTGGAATCGGTGCCCGTTCCGACCATCGTTGGTGCAGACCCGGACCTGCGTGGGCTGATCAATTTTGGTTTCTGGGGCGTGATAGCGCGCCCGCTCTTCCTCTGGCTCAGATGGACCTACGGGTTCATCCATAACTGGGGCTGGGCGATTTGCATACAGACTTTGATCATCAATCTGGCGCTGATGCCGTTGCGTATCTCCAGCATGAAATCGGCGTTGAAGATGCAGAAGATCCAGCCGCAGATGAATTCCATCAAGGAGAAATACAAGAAGTACGGCATGCGCGATCCGCGACGGCAGGAGATGAACACGGAAATCGGCGAACTGATGAAGCGCGAAGGCGTCAGCCCGGTGGGCGGCTGCCTGCCGCTGGCCATCCAGATGCCGTTTCTGTTCGCGTACTATGGCATGCTCGGTTCGGCGCTTGACCTTCGCCACGCGTCCTGGTTGTGGATCCACGATCTGTCTTCGGCGGATCCCTGGCATATACTGCCCATCGGCATCTTCTTCACGATGCTGCTTATGCAGCGCATGACGCCGCAAGCAGGGATGGACCCCTCCCAGCAGAAAGTGATGAACGTAATGATGCCGGTAATGATGGGGTTCCTCAGTTGGAATTTTGCTTCCGGCTTGTGCCTTTACTGGTCAGAAGGTAATTTGATCGCTATCGCGCAGCAGGCGGTCATGAACCGCACCAGCCTGGGCCGCGAAATGCGCGAGATAGCGGCGAAGCGAGCGAGGAAGAAAGAAAAGTGAAGCTTTCAGCCGTCAGCTCTCAACTGGGGACACGCTGACAGTTGAGAGCTGAAAGCTGAGAGCTAGCTCATGCCTATTCCTGACAAAATCGCAGCCGCTAAGAAAATCGACGCGCTCCTGCGCGGTGTTGTCACCCACGGCGGGCTTCACCTCAAGTACCGCATCACCGTGGATCCGCCGCTTGCGGAGGAGCGCGATTGGGAACGGCCGGAAATTCTGGTCGAGCTCTCCGGGCCCGATTCCCCTTTAGTCCTTGAACGGGGCGGCGAACTACTCCGCGCCATCGAAACGCTGGCGATTGAGATGCTCCGCCTGCCCGGCAATGAGCATGAGAAGGTCTCATTCGACTGCATGAATCAGCGTGCTATGCGGCTGGAAGAGCTTCGCTTGGCGGCTGGGGTGGCTGCGGAGAGAGTGCGCAAGACGAATATGCCTTACGAATTCGCGCCCATGTCTTCGCGCGAGCGTCGCATTGTGCACCTCGCGTTGCGCGATCACGCCGACCTTCACACCGAGAGCCAGGGAGAAGGCGGCCGTCGGTGCCTGGTTGTTTACCCTAAGAACTACAAGCCCACAAGCAAGCCTTTGCCGAAGACGATTCCCTAGCTAAACCTGGCGCCGCAAGTGGCTGGCGGTAACGGAACCGCTACAATCTTCGGGTGAACCTTGACGACACAATCGTCGCCATCGCCACGGCGCCGGGGCGCGGGGGCATCGGAGTGGTTCGTCTCGCCGGTCCGGAAGCAAGAAAAATCGCTCTACCTATGTTGCGGCTGAAACACGATCTCGAACCCGGACGTGCAGTGTTCGGAGAGCTGATCGAACCTGCCAATGAACACGTTGGGGCAGAGGCCCCCGGCTGTCCAGCCGAGCAAAGCTCGGCAGCGCGCATCGACGAAGTGGTGGTCACTTTTTTCGCCAAACCGCACTCCTACACTACCGATGACATTGTCGAAGTCTCTGGTCATGGATCGCCAGTAATCCTGCGCCACGTCGTCGAGCGCGCAATGGCTTGCGGTGCGCGTCTCGCCGAACCCGGAGAGTTCACCATGCGCGCCTTCCTCAACGGGCGAATCGATCTTACCCAGGCTGAAGCCGTGCGCGATCTCATCGACTCGCAAACGTTGTACCAGGCCAGGATCGCCGCACAGCAACTCGAAGGCGCACTCTCGCGCCGGCTGCAACCCATCAAACAAAAACTGATTGAGCTGATTGCAACCCTCGAAGCCGGCATCGACTTCGCCGAAGATGACATCTCGGTTCTCCACGCCGATCAGATCCTTCAGCGCATCGCGGCAATCCGCGCGCCGCTGGAAGAGCTTGCCGCCTCGTTCGCCTACGGAAAGATCGTTCACGAAGGTCTGACGCTGGCGATTGTGGGCCGGCCGAACGTTGGCAAATCAAGTTTGTTTAACCGACTGGTCGAGCGCGAACGCGCCATCGTAACCGCGACGCCCGGCACCACTCGTGACCTGGTCAGCGAAACTGTCGCCATCGGTGGCATCCCGGTCAAACTGGTCGACACAGCCGGAATTCGCCGTGCGCTCGACGAGGCGGAAAGCATTGGGATTCGCAAATCCATGGAAGCTCTGACCGATGCGGATCTGGTCCTCGTCGTGTTCGATTCTTCCCAGCGGCTCACGGATGAAGACGCGGAACTGCTGAGCCAAGTGGCAGGACGCCCAGCGATTGCGGTCGCCAACAAAGCCGACTTGCCCGGTAATAAGTGGTCGGCGCCTGGCGCTGAGTTGACGACGATTCGAACTTCCGCTACCAGTGGGGAGGGAATTCCCGAGCTGCGCAAAGAGATTCTGCGTCACATCGGCGGAGAAACGGGAACCCAGACCGAGACTGGCTTCCTCACCAACCTACGCCATCAGGAACGCGTCCGGGAATCCATCACGGCCCTTGCGGCGGCGAGAGTAGCAGTCGAAAACAAAGTTCCCCATGAGATGCTCCTGCTGGATCTCTACAGCGCCCTGCAGCCGCTCGATGAGATTACGGGAGCCACCACCAGCGACGACATTTTGAATCTGATCTTCAGCACGTTCTGCATTGGAAAGTAGAATTGGGCTCCACATTTCCGCGACCAAAATGCAGGTTTTGGTATCTAATCAGGTTATTCAGTGAGCGCCGAAGTCTGAAGCCATCTTCTTCACGAAACTGAGACCGATCATGGCAAAACCAATTCTGCTGAGTGTGGACGACGACTCCGACGTTTTGCGCGCCATTGAGCGCGACTTGCGCTCGCAATACGGCGCTGATTACCGGGTGATCGGCAGCGATTCTCCCAACGCCGCGCTAGACCTCCTCAAGCAGTTGAAGGTGAGGAACGACAGCGTAGCCTTGCTGCTGGCTGACCAGCGCATGCCTCACATGGACGGCGTCGAATTCCTGCAAGAAGGAATGCGGATTTTCCCCGAGGCGAAGCGTGCGCTACTTACTGCCTACGCCGACACGAGCGCTGCAATCAGCGCCATCAATCAGGCCAACATCAATTATTTTTTCCTGAAGCCGTGGGATCCTCCTACCGAGCACCTTTACCCGCAACTAGATGACTTGCTCGGGGATTGGCAGGCTTCCTACCATCCAACCTTCCAAGGCATTCGGGTTCTGGGCACGCGGTGGTCGCCGCGATCATACGAACTGCGCGACTTCCTGGCGCGCAACCGGGTTCCCTATCAATGGATCGACGTTGAAGCCTCTGCTAATGATCCGGAAACCAAGCGACTGCTGGAGGCTCTGGGCCCGGAGGCGTCAAGCCTTCCCGTCGTGCTCTTCCCCGACGGCACAAAACTTCTTGAAAGCATTCCGTCGGAAGTTGCGCAGAAGGTTGGCTTGCAGACGCGTGCGCAAACCAACTTTTACGACCTTGCGATTGTAGGCGGAGGACCGGCGGGTCTCGCGGCCGCGGTTTACGGCGCGTCGGAGGGGCTACATACGGTGATGATTGAGCGGGAAGCCCCGGGTGGCCAGGCTGGGATGAGTTCGCGTATCGAGAACTACCTGGGATTTCCCGCCGGGCTCAGCGGCAACGATCTGGCCCGGCGCGCGGTGGTCCAGGCCAAACGTTTTGGAGTGGAGATTCTGTCTCCGCAGGAAGCGGTCGGCATTCGAACGGAAGGGTCTTATCGCATCATCAAACTGGCCGACGGGAACGAGATCTCCTGCCACACGTTGATGATCGCGAGCGGAGTGCAGTGGCGGCGCCTCGAAGCTCCCGGAGTCGATAGATTGCAGGGAGCCGGTGTCTACTATGGCGGCGGCGCCACGGAAGCATTGTCGTGTAAAGGCGAGACTGTCTACGTGGTCGGAGGCGCGAATTCGGCAGGTCAGGCAGCTATGAACTTCGCTCGCTATGCGGAGCGAGTCTTCATCCTTGTGCGCGGGAACTCTCTCTCCAGTACCATGTCGCAGTATCTGATTGACCAGATCAAAGAGATGCCCAATATTCAGGTGTGGGCGCACGCCAGCTTGGCCGAGGCCCATGGCGAAACCCATCTGGAAGAGATCTCCGTGCTTTGCTCGGACACCAACACAGTGGAGCGCGTGCCGGCGAGCGCAGTGTTCATCTTCATTGGTGCCCTGCCGCGAACCGATTGGCTGGGAGATCTGGTGGAGCGGGACGAGCGCGGTTTCCTTTTGACTGGACCCGATCTCATACGCGACGGGCAGCGCCCGAAAGGTTGGACCCTCGAACGGGACCCCTTCCTGCTCGAGACGAATGTTCCCGGTCTCTTTGCCGTAGGCGATGTCCGGCACGGCTCGGTCAAACGAGTGGCGTCCGGAGTTGGCGAAGGATCGGTTGCGGTGCAGTTCATCCACCAGTACCTGAGCAAGGTCTAAATGGTCGACAAATCGGAACTCCTTCGCTTCCCTATTTTCGCGGATTTGCCGGGTGACCAGATCGACTGGTTCATCAGCCAGTCGCAAGAGCTGCGTCTCAAGGCGGGCGACAGCTACTCGCGTCAAGGGGATCCGGCCGATGCGATGTTTGTGCTGCTGGAGGGGCAAGTTCAGGGACGGGGCGAAATTGGGGGCGAGACCATCGTCTTCACCATAAATCAGGGTAACGTCACGGGATTGCTTCCTTTCTCCAGGATGAAACAGTTTACTGTGGGCATCCGGGCGGAGACGGACAGCCGTGCTCTACGATTCCCTGCGTCCCTTTTTCCAGATCTTGTGCAGAAAATGCCGGAACTGACCCAGCGTCTCGTAGGGCTGATGTCGGACCGGATCCGCGAAACTACCCGGCTGGAACAACAGCGCGACCGGCTGGCTTCCTTGGGAAAATTGTCCGCAGGCCTGGCGCATGAACTCAACAATCCCGCTTCTGCCGCTAAACGTGCTACCAGCCAGCTGCGCGACCTCCTGAAAAAAATTAAGGACGCGAGTCACGAACTTGGCAGGCACGATCTGACACCGGCCCAGAAATCGGAAATCGAGAAGTTAGAAACTGCGTTCGTCCAGCGAGACGAACCTCCACCTGACGCACTGACCATCAGCGACTTGGAGGAGCAGATTGATTCGTTGTTGCGCAGTCACGGACAAAACGACTTGTGGCAACTGGCGGCCGATCTGGCGCGGAAGAACGTCAAGCCGGAAGCGTTGGAGTCGTTATTCGCCGCCCTTGATCCAGAAACCGCCAGAGCCGCCTTAGTGAGGATCGCGGCGTCGGTTGAAGTCGCGAACCTGCTGAACGAAATCGAGAGCAGCACATCGCGGATCTCCGACTTGGTCCGCGCGATCAAGGAGTACACCTACATGGACCAGGCGCCAGTGCAGAACGTGGATATCGTGAAGAGCCTGGAAACTACTCTTACCATCCTGAACCACAAGCTCAAGAAGGGAGTAGTTGTCGAGCGCGACTACCAGCGAATTCCTCTTCTTGTGAATTCGTTCGGGAGCGAACTCAATCAGGTTTGGACCAACGTCATTGACAATGCAATCGACGCCATGGGCGGTAAGGGCGAACTTCGGGTTCGAACGTATCGCGACGATGGTTGCGTTGTGGTGGAGATCAGCGACAGCGGTCCGGGCATTTCTCCCGAGGTTCAGCCGCACATTTTTGAGCCTTTCTTCACCACCAAGGGCGTTGGCGAGGGAACCGGGCTCGGCCTCGATACGGTCCTGCGAATTGTGCGGAAACACCGAGGCAGCATTCAGGTCAATTCGAAACCCGGCGACACACGCTTTCAAGTGTGGCTCCCACTGGCGGATGGTCCAGCCTAGCACCGCCATCGCTCATCCAGATCGGCAACCTGCTCCCAAACCGCAACCCCGAACCACCTTAGCAGGGAGTTTTAGCACGTTCTGCATTGGTAAATAGCGACGGCATCTCAAATAGGTACACTTGCCAAAGACGAGCGGCGCTCAATCACGCAATGCGATTGGGACTCGACGCCAACCATGAGAGCCCTTCCAAAGCTTCTCGCGTCCATTCTTGTGTCGGGCGCTTTTTGTCGCGCTCAGGTGGCGCCGTACGCTGCTGGCGGGATAGGCGTCAACGGTCTGAGCTTTCAATCGCCGTACTACTATGGCGACGCTGGCGTCGATTGGGGAAATCTTCGTCCCATATTCCTCGAAGCCGAAGCCGGCGCGGACACCGCGAACCCAAAGCCCCTCAACAATGGCTACACAATTCGCGCCCACGGAGCAGTAATGGTGCGTGCAACCCGGCATTGGCGCATCGGAGGCGGGGCTCATTTCAGCGAGCTGTTCACGTCCAAGTACGACAACCACTCGGTTTGGCCCACAGTGGGAGCCATGTTTGAGCAGGATTGGTTTCGCCTCAATGCGCAGTATCTGATACCGACCACTACCGATTACAGCTTGAACGGCCCCCTGTTCGATATGCGGATGCACATGAAACAAAGATTCTATTTCCGCGAACGGGTTGGGATTTATGTGTACACCAACCCAAACGGCTCGAGCCCAGCTCATCATGTGGGTGCGGTCGCGGACTTCGGAGTCCTGTACGTGTTTCGCTGACGCGGAGTGCACCGCACTGCGCAACGGTGAGCCGCGCCCCCCTTGCCCACGCAAGGCTCCGTCCCCGTTCATCTTCAGTTGGACAATGTCTTTTCAACAGCGGCGCGGAGATCGTCGTATTGCATCAGGCCCGGATGGTACAAGGCTACGCGTCCTTTGCGATCGACCAAGACCAGCGTCGGCGTGGTGCTGGCGCCGTAGTTGGTGAAGTTGGTCTTGCTGATGGGCACAGGGACGCTTTGCAGTCCCGGATAGAAGTGCTCCCAGACCTGCCCGATGTAGGCGGTCTCATCTTTAGGCTTTGCATCCTCTCCTCTGGCCGCGTACCCGTAGAGCTGCGTGGGAGCGAGAACCGTCAGTCCCTTCGATGCGAACTCGGAACTGAGCCTGGTGATGATCGGGCCCTCGTACTTGCAGTCTCCGCACCAATGAGCCCAGAAAAATAGAAGAACGGGGGAACCTTTGAGTTGGTCCAGCGGAACCGGGCGTGACCCTAGATACTCCGACGTAACCAGCGGCGGAGCGGCCTGCGTGGTGAGGCTGAGCAAGTTCAGATTCTTGTGCAGGCGCGAGCTGATGGAAGTATTTCCGTAGTTCGCCAGAGCATGCCGCAGCAGTGCGGCGGCTTGAGCGTTTTGACCATGAGCGGCCAGTACCTGGGCCTGGACTTCGAGCGCGGCTCCCAAAGCGATGGGTAGATGCGGCTCGGCGTCGAGCGGTCGCTTCTGGAGTAACTGGCGGGCGAGCGTCTCCGTCTGTTTGGCCGCGGCGTCGGCCTGCCCCAGCTGATTAGCAGCCAGCGCTTCGCGCGCCGTCCAGGACAGGGCTTCGAGGTACTCCGGATCGACGCCGTGCCGGGCCCGGTAGGTTTGCAGTTGGGAATCCGCTGCGGCGAAGTTCCTCTGGACGAGCGCTGTGCGAACTTCTTCGACGATGTCAGGGAAGGCAAGAGAGGAGAAGAGGAGGAGGAAAATTGCAAAACGGTGCACTCGCATCTCTCCATGATGCAGCGAAGCGCGAAAAGTTTCCAGCGGAGGAGGGTCCCTATCCCCGCAACGCTTGTAACTTGCTGTAAAACAAGCACTTATATCTCCGACCGGGAAATATCTTGGCAATCTTAGGAACATCTGAGGTACAATCCTGCTGCGTTTGATCTTTGCAGTTTTCAGCAACTCCCGCGACAGCAGCGTGACCTGCCTGAAGAAGTCCTGCGATTGACACAGCGCATATCTAACAAAAAGGAATCGAGCAACACCATGGAAACAGGAACAGTAAAGTGGTTTAACGATGCCAAGGGCTATGGTTTTATCAGCCGTCAGAGCGGCGAGGACGTGTTTGTTCACTTCTCGGCGATTCAGGCGGGCGGATTCCGCAGTCTGCAGGAAGGCCAGCAAGTGCAGTTCGACGTGGTGAAGGGCCCCAAGGGGTGGCAAGCCGAGAACGTGAAGCCGGTATAAACCACTTACAAATCTTCGGACAGGGCGGCTGACTCAAGCCGCCCTTGGTTTTTGGCGAGACTTTCTTCTCCCGCAGGACGACACCATTGACAGGGCTATCGGTCTGTAATACGTTCTGAGTCGCGCCAGTCAACTGGCGTGTGGTGCGTTGCCCTCCCCCCCGATCGTTCCAACGCCCCGCCTGGTTTAATTCTCCTGATTGTGCTGGAGCTGGACATTGCTGTGTCCCGGCTCAGGTGTGAGTCAATCAGCGACAAAACACGGACGCGGACACTTCCCTGCCTCGGGGCGGAAGTGAAGAATCAAGAACGCGATCCAGTAGGGGGGCACATGAAGAGCTTCTTAAGACCGCCACGGGCGCTTTCTTTGATCGGCATCTTCGCACTGTGTGCAGGCAACGCGCTTGCTCAACAGTATATTTTCACCAACGACAACATAGTTGCCAAAAGTGGAAACAGCACAACAGCCCTAACCGTTAGCGGGAAGGGCGTGGTGAAGGTACTCAAGACCTACCCGACGGGCGGAAACGGTGCGGGCGGCGGTTACTTCGCGCTTTCCCCGATAACGTCCGCCAAGACCAGGCTGGGGACCTGTCTGTTCGTTTCAAATGGCGGCAACAGCACGATCGCAGCATTTCAAGTAAATCTGTTTGATGGAGTTTTGACGGCGGTCCACGGTTCTCCTTTCTCAGATGGAACCACCGGAGCCCAGCCCTCTGGCGTGGGCTTGGCGGAGGGCGGACATCTTCTGTTTGCGGGCAACACCAATAACAACAGCATTTCCGTATTGCGAATCAACTCTGATTGTTCACTCAAAGAACTGAAAATGGTGACGGTTCCCTTTTCGCCGGCGGGCATGAAGGTCACCCCCGATGGCAATTACCTCATCGCCGCCTACATAGGGCAAGTCGACTCTTTCAAGATCGATCCCGCCACTGGGGATCTCAACGAGCTCGGCCCGTTCACACCTAAGGGATCTGCCGCGGGCGTCGCCGTCAGTTGCGATGGGACCACCGCATATTTTGGTGATGCGGCGTCGAACACGCAGGTCGAGGTGTTCAGCATCAGTTCCACCGGAGAACTGAAGGAGTTGAACAATTTCACCAACAACAACGGCCAGAGTTCCAACAACGTGATGCTCAGCGTCGATGGAAAACACCTGTATGTGAGCAACACGATGTCGAACCAGATCACAACTCTCTCGGTGGGTTCCAACGGGGCCCTGACCTACGACAGCACGGTTAAGCTGAACAGACCAGGCCTGTATGCTTTGGGGCTGGCAACCGGGACGAGCGGTGCTGATATTTTCGTGTCGGAAGAGAACAACCCGGAGGCGATTGGTGTTCTGGCGGCGAATGGCAGCACTGTAAAGGAGGTTCCCGGCTCCCCCTTCAGCGTGTTGAAAAAAGGTTCTGGCTCCGATCCCGCCGGGCTAACGGCAGTGCCGCAGGCCTGCAACTAGAAAATCCGTTGATTCGATGAGCTAGGGGCGTGAGTCGCGGATCAGGACGACGTCGGAATCGGTATGCCCGCGGATTATCCCCAGCTTGCTCCCGTCGAAGGACCAGTGAAAATCGTTGATGTGTTCTGACTTGAAATCCGTGATCTGTTTTCCGGCGGAACCATCAAGCGGTTGCGACCAGAGGTCGTCGACTCCGGCGTGGCGGAACGGGTAGACGACCGCTTTGCTATCGCGCGAGAAGCGAATGGGCCCACTGCGCGAACGCTCGAATTCCAGGCGCTTCAGGATTTGATGGGAATCCACCGAGAACAATGCCAACGTTTCGACGTGCTCGCCCAGATGCCCAAAGGCCGCAATCGCGATCGTCTTTGAGTCGGGAGAGATGTCAAATTCAGCGGTGAGTTCATCTGAGACTTGCTCCGGTTTTCCACCCTCGATAGATACTTTCATCAACCGGGCGCCGTTCACCGCGTCCTGATATACCACCCAGCGCCCATCGGGCGAACAAATCGGATTTTGATCCACCTTGCCGTCGGAAAGCTGCTTGGGGTTTCCGCCGGACGCATCGGTGCGCCAAATGTTGAGCACTCTGCCCCTCTTGCCGCCCACGCTGGTGAAGACTACGTAGCGGCCATTGGCACACGCAGAGGGAGTGTCCGCAAGACTCCCAGCCTGCTCGACCAGGAGAGACTTACTACCCGATTCCGGATCGAGCAGACCCAGACCCGACCCCGAGTCCAAGACCATTTTCGAGTCGCGCGTCCAACTGAAGTGGAAGACGGGCGCGCCGGAACTGACCTGCCTGGGCTGGCCATCGCTCAAGGATGCAGATGGCATCACGAAGAGGTTGTAACGGGGCTGACTCAGAACGCTGACCAGGGTGCGCCCGTCCGCCGCCAGGCTCGGTGCGGAATAGTTGTTTGTATCGCGAGTGACATCGTGCAACTTTCCCTCAGGGTAGGAAATGAAAACGATCTGGTTCCTGCCCAATGCGGACTGCGCGAGCAGACCGCTTTGATCCGGCATCCAGACCGGGCGCTGCACGATGCTGGCGCCGGAAGTGAAAAACAATTTCTGCTGTCCGCTGGCAACATCGAACGCCACCAGGCCGCTGAACGCATCCCCGGGTTGAAGCACCATGCAGACGATCATCTTGCCGTCCGGCGACCATGCGGGATCCTGTAATCCCCCTCGGACGGGACCGCCGTATAGAACCTTCTCGTCGCCTCCCTCCGCCGGGAGAACCAGAAGTCGCTCCTTGCCGGCTTCGGGATTGTTAAAACGAAAATAAGCAATCTGCCGTCCGTCGGGCGAAAATGTGATATTGGAGTCGATGTCGGCCACAAGTCTCTGCGGCGTCCCGCCCAGGACGGGAGCGCGATAAAGATATTTCAGCTCGGTACTGCCGGGCTCGCTGCGCGCGAAGTAGATGTAGTTGCCATCGGGGGAAAAACGCAAGTGGGCATAGCTCACTTCTGCCGGCGGGATGACCTGAGTGTCACTATTAGTGGGAAGATTGCGCAGCCACAGGCTTTCCTGCCCCGCATCCCGAACAACGTTCAGAATGTATTTGCCATCGGGTGAGATGGCCACCACCGCAGCCTTGCCGGTTTCCGTAACTTTTGTGATGGAAATATTCTCGAAGGGGACCGGACGGTTGCGATTGAAGAGAGCGTAAACGCCATAAACCGCGGCGGCGACGAGGACAGCAACAATGAGCGCGGCCACGCCGGTTCCCAGCTTGTGTTGTCGGGCGGCCGCAACCATGGCGGAGCCGCTCGAAGGCTGCCCGGAAGGCGAATCTGCCGGAACCGTCACGGCAACGGAAGGCGCAGAAACGGGTTGAGTTACGGGGCGCCCGGGTTCGGTTGCACGCTTGAGCCGCTTAAGATCACCCCGCAAATCGGCGGCGGACTGGTAACGAAGGTCGCGATCCTTCTCCAGCAGTTTGTCGATCAACTCCTGAAGCTTGAGCGGCAGTTGAGGATTGTGTTGCACCGCCGGGACAGGATCGCGTTCCAGGATGGCATTGAACACCACAGCCGAGGTACTGCCTGAAAAAGGCAGGTGGCCGGTAGCCATCTGGTAAATCACCGTCCCGACTGAGAAAAGATCGGTACGAGCATCGAGTTCTTCACCGCGAGCCTGCTCCGGCGACATGTAAGCGATCGTTCCAACCGTGCTGCCGGGGCTGGTGAGGTGTGCCGGGCTGGGACTGTCCTGCGTCACCCCAATCGTCTCGGTGTTCATTCCGGCTGCGCGCGTGAGCTTGGCCAAACCGAAGTCCAGAATCTTTACCTGGCCACGCTGGGTCAGGAAAATGTTCGCCGGCTTGATGTCGCGGTGGATGATGCCTTTGGCGTGGGCAGCGTCGAGTGCGTCCGCCAGCTGAATACTGAGATCTACCAGGCGTTCAACTGGAAGGGCACCACCGTGTAGTTTGCTGTCAAGCCCCTGGCCTTCGATCAACTCCATTGAAATAAAAGACTGGCCACCTTCATTTTCCACCGCATAAATCGTGCAGATGTTGGGGTGATTCAGGGCCGACGCGGCGCGAGCTTCCAGCAGGAAGCGGTCCAGCGCAGAAGCATCACTGGCAAGTTCCGGCGGAAGGAACTTAAGGGCCACGCGGCGCCCAAGGGTAAGATCCTGCGCTTCGTAAACCACACCCATCCCACCGCTGCCCAAGCGGCCGGTGATGCGGTAATGCGAGATGGTTTGGCCAATCACGAGAGGAGACGAATCAACAATTTTCTTGATCGCCCATCTTAGGGTGCATGCGCAACGCGAGTCAAACAAGGGACGACGCTCGTCCCCACGTGCGTTTCCCTCGGATCCTAGACAACCTGCGGCTAGGCGGCGTTTTCTGCTTCGCTCAGCGTATTGAAAAAACGGAAGAAGTGCTCCACGCGCGTGACCTGAAGGGCGTTGTGTATACGATCGCTGACGCCCACGAGAGCGAGACTGCGCGCGTCTTTCTGGTGCGTAACGTAGGCGCCCACCAGCGAGCCGATGCCAGCGGAATCGACATAAGGCACGTTGGTAAAGTCGATGATGAGACTACGGGAGTTGTCCGCGCGCACCTTGGCCTGGAAATCGAAAAGCGTCGCGATCACCAGCGGCCCGCTAAGCCGCAGAATGCGTTGCCCATCCTTAGGGCCGGGGATATCCTCAATGGTAAGGGGCTCTGAATGCATTGCGAGATATTAGTTCCGCAGCCCATGATCGATTGTTAAAGGAATGTAAATTTCCAGGGCATGCGTCAGGGGTGGCGCTCGGTCTTTCCGTACTACATAATGCTAAGACGCCTCGTTGAGGAGCGGACACATGGTATTGAAGGTTGGCGATCTGGCACCGGACTTTGAGCTGCCGGCGGTCGAAGGTGAGCAACGGCTCAAGATCAAGCTCAGTGATTTTCGCGGGAAGAAGCATGTCGTAGTGACCTTTCACCCGTTAAACTGGACACCAACTTGAGGAGAGCAATTGCCGGCGCTCGACTCGAACCTCGAGAAGTTCGCCGCGCTCAATGCCCAGGTCCTGGACATAAGCACAGACTCCGTTTACAGCCATCTTGCCTGGCAAAAGCATGACATCGGGACCATGCATTTCCCGATGTGTTCGGACTTTTATCCTCATGGCCAGGTGACCCAGGCTTTCGGCATCTTACGAGAAGGACCGCCACTGCCGGGGATCAGCGAGAGAGCGGTTTTCATCGTTGACAAGAGCGGAAGGATCGTTTTTGCCAAGGTGTATCCTCTGGACCAGACTCCGACCCTGGGGGAATTGCAGGAGGCATTGACGGCTCTGCAGTAAACATTCTTGCAGCCTTACTTGGGCGGGTTCGGCGAAGCCGTCTTTTGCGCGAGGACGATATTTTCCAGATATGCCCCCTCGTTCACGACTACGATGTCCGCTTTGATCTGGTCCCCAGAAGACAATTTCTCAAGCACCGCGGCGTCCTTGACCTGATACGGCATGGTCATCGCGGCCATGAAGCCGGGGATTTCATCGCCGTCCACGTTGATCGACTGAGCTGCTTTGTCGATTGATACTACCCGGCCGGTCAGGTGATATCGCTTCGCACCCGCGTCTTTTGCTGTGGTCGTGACCTTAGCCTCGGCGTCCCCCAACTTTGCATTCCGTGATGGCCCGCAAGCCGCCAAAAGGCTGAGGCAGGCTAAGAAAATTGTACCCAACGTTGTCGTGGGTGTCCGGCGTTGCACATCGAATGAATGGCTCACTGTTTCTCCTTAAAATGTCGTGAAGACGCGGGCGAGGGCGCCCGCGCTACACGAGCCTGCTAGTAATGGAATCTATAGCGGAACTCGGCGTAAATCTCCCTGGGATCGTTCCAGTGGAAACCTCCGAAGGTGACGCTGTTGTCAAGTTCCACACGGCGGTTCGCGACGTTCAAGGCGGTTAGTGAAACCGAGAAGCGTTCACCAAATTGCTTGCCGAGCGCAAGATCAAACGTGGTGTGTTGGGGCAAGTAATCGCCCGGATACGGCTGGCCGGGAAAGGCGTTAGTGAAGCCGGAGCCGTAGTAGATGCTGGTCGAGGCATAGCTGCGCCATGGAAGGCTAACCTCGCCGACCACACTCAAAGTATTGCGCTGGTCGTGATCAAGCGGAGACAAGCCGGCGGGCAGCGAAAAATCAGTCAATCCACCGGTAATCGCGCCGCCGCCCTCCGCAATTTGATTCGAGTACGCCAGATGAATCTGCCCACGATGCGCAATCCGCGGCGAACTCAGCGTGACCTCCCAACCACGGATCAAAGCCTGACCGATAGTAATAGGAAAGAAGAGATTCGATTCCCCAATATTGTTGTGATCGAAGAAATTTACCACGTTAGTCTGGAAGTTATCGGCATCGAGTGTCCAGCCGCGAAATGGAATGGTGACCCCAAATTGATGCTCTTCATCACGCTCGCCGTGCAGGGGAATGAATCCCAGGTTGTTGGCGTTGGCGAATTGCAGTAACGGGCCGGAGGCGGTGATCAACGGCGGCGCTTGATAATAATGGCCGTAGAATGCGCGGAAGACCCAATGCAGACGCGGCACCACGGCCGCCACTCCAAAACGCGGGCTGATGGCGCTTTCTGAAACTCCTCCAGAGAAATGCGTCGGCCGCATTCCGGCGCTTAGCGTCAGCCAGGGAAAGGGTTTGAATTTGTCATCGACAAAGAATGCTTCAAGGCTGCCGGACGGGTTCTCGGCATCGGTAAACGGCAAGTTGCCGCTGCCATCATTAAAGATCGTCCCAAAAAGCTCGTCGTCTTTCTGGTAAAAACTGTACAAACCCACCTGCAGATTATTCTTCGCCACATTCGCCGCGAAACTTACCTGGCCGCCGCCGTACGTAGAGCCGCGATTTTGCGTAGTCGCTACCGGATAGTCCTGCGTCGAACTCGAATAATCCGCCCGGTTGTAATGAAAAAAAGGCGAGACCGTCAGTAACAGTTGTGAATTGAAAGTGTGAACCCAGGAGAAATTCACCAGGGCATCGGATTCATGATCGCCATCGCGAAGGCCGATGCTGGGATACTGTCCGTTCACAGGATTGTTCTCAATATCGTTCGGATAGGGATCGTAAGGAATCTGGTAGTAATCCTTGCGCAAATTGGTCACCAGACGCAGTTGGTCCGAGGGATCCACATTGAAAATCAGCGATCCGAATCCCCCGTAACCATTTTCGGCGTCGTGAACCACCTGCGGAACCGGTGTCTGAATGCCGAGATCACTGCGATTCGCATTCACGCTGGCATAGTAGGCGAAGCGCTCGGTGTGGCTGCCAAAATTCACCTGATCGTTGGTCTGGAAGAAGCTGCCTGCGCTCAGAATCACCTCGCCTTCATTGTTCCGTTCAAAGCCGGTGCGCGGTGCGATGTTAAACACACCGTAAGTGCGATCCCCATAGGCCGCGCTGTAACTGCCACGCTGGATTTCGAGATAGTCAATGTCCTTTGGATCGAATTGCGCCCCGAGGTTTGACGCGATATTGGTGTTGGGCACGGGGACGCCATCGATGAGCCAGCTGGTTTGATGGCCTCCGCGCATGTGCAGTTGGTCGTGGGTAACGTAGGCGCCGGGAGTGTAATCCGTAATCATTGCCAGGCTATTGGTGCGAACCGCCCCCGGCGTTTGCTGGATCTCGGTGCGATTGACGATAGTTGTCGGCGTGACCGAGTCGGTCGACACTACCGCAGGTGGAGCGGAAACGTTGACCGTCTCATTGGCCACGGCCACACTTAACTGCAAATGCACGACGGGCTCGGTACCTGATGCAACTCTGACCTCCTGCGCGGCCTGCACAAAACCAGGGTTGGCCACAATGACCGAATACTCGCCAACCGGCACCGCGTTGAATTCGAAGTTGCCGTTCGCGTCCGTGTTTGCGGTTTTGGACCAATCGGACGATTTTGCTTTCAACATCACCATCGCCCCTTGAATAGGGCGGTGCTGCGGATCGTGGATGATCCCGCGGACCGAGCCGAAAATCGTCGCACCCGCACTCGCGGCCAGCAGAAGCAAACCGCCAAGATAGGAAATAAGAGCGAGACGCATGAATTCTCCGAAGCGATGACCAACCCACCGCTGCCAAAAGGCGTTGCGGAAAGGGGCACGGTTCTCCATCTGTTTTGGGAAGGGCACGACTTCAGTCGTACCGGCAAAGCCGAAAATCCGCCAGGTTTTAGCCGCGGAGGTTTGGTTTTCTCCGCAGCTCGAGACCCGCGCTTTTCAGCGGCAGCACGGAATCAGCTGATGGAGAACTGCGGAGGGGCGCGGCCGGAGTGCGCGTGGTTGACGGGTACGGTGAAGGGTGTCGCTTGCCGCTCAGATTCCAGAGTCGCGGATGCAGGGGTAACTTGCGAGCATACCGCGGGAGTCACGTGCGCCCATTGAGAGACGGTCAACGGACGGCAACAGTCGTGTTGACAGCACCCAGCAGGAGCCTGGAACTCAGCATCGTGGGAAGGCCGGCCGTGCATCGGCTTCCGCACACAGCAGGCATGAGCAGCCGGCGCGGAGATCGCCAGAGCCGCTGGGACGAATACACCCACCAGCAGCAGAACCAGCAATAATCTGGCGGTCAGACGATGCATGAGCATTAAAGCGTGCTTAGACGGTGTAGAAAGAAATCGGTTTCGCCGGACGGCAAAGTCCCTTCGACGTCCGCTGGCAACCGGATAAACAGTTTACAAGCACAACGCGATAACAAATGTAACAAAATTATTAAAGCGGGATCCACGGTTCCATCCCCTTCGATAACTGGGGACGACGCAATAGCTTCCACTACTTCATCATCAACACCCAGCGCCCGCCGTCGGTAAAAACTATCACCAGGTTCATCACGACGATCATCAACTCATAGTGCCAGCCATAGGCTTTCTCGCCCCAGAAACCGGTATGCCAGACAAAGATCTTCTTCTGAATGGCGCCCAGCATCACCAGGATCAATCCCAGCGCGGCAAGCTGCGTCAGAATACCAAAGGCCACACCCAACGCCCCTGCCATTTCCGCTACTCCGAGAAAAATGGTAAAACCCTGACTCATGCCGATGCTTTTGCTTCTCTCCTCAGACTTCGTAACGTGACCCCACCCGCTAGCGATAAATACCAGTGCAACCATGAGCCGGAGCGCAAGCAATCCGAAGTCGGTGAAGTGAGTGAGCTGAGGAAACATTGCACCTCACCTGATGGTCAAAGGACTACAAAGTTGCTGGAGGAAGCCGGGGCTTCACGCCTTGCCGTGAATTTTGGCCCACCACCAGCGCACCCCCACAAACAGGAAACGCCAGTCATGCAAGAACTCGGGCTCTTTCCGCTCGAAGGCGTGGCCGATGAATTGGAGTGTCCATCCCAAGAGGAAAAGCGCAAGCGCATAAATCCACAACCGGTGAATCAGGATGCTTCCCACGAATAGCGCCAGTGAAACCAGAATTGCCGGTATCCCCAGCGTGTGGCAGATCCGGTTTACCGGATGCTGATGGCTGCCCGCATATTGCGCGATCCATTGTTCATTAGACCAAGGCTCGTGAGTGCGGCCGCCCAACATGGCGATTTGATGATACACGGCCTGAACCGAAAAGTGGCGGGCCTGATTGCGGGTTGAGACGCCGAGTGCAGGCGTGTTAGCATCCTAGGTTTTGGTACGCTGCTCGACGTTGGCCTGTAGACTATCCTCTTCATTTGTTCTTTATGGGCCCGCCGCACGAAACATCGCGGATCAGAAGATTGAGCTGCTGCTTGGCCGCGAGCGGCTGTCGCCGCGTGATTTTGGGTGAAGGAGTAATCCCGTGAAAGTTTACGAAGGCGCAAACATTCGAAATGTCGCTGTGGCCGGCCACGGGCATGCGGGGAAGACCTCGCTGGTATCGGCCATGCTGTACACCTCCGGCGCTACCCCGCGGTTGGGCCGCGTGGACGACGGTTCCGCGACCACTGATTGGGACGACGAAGAGATCGCACGCAAGATGTCGATCTCGGCTGGCCTGGCGTACGTCGAATGGGGCAAAACCAAGATCAATATCGTCGACACTCCTGGCTTTAACATGTTTGTCCACGAGGCCAAGATGGTGCTGCCCGTGGTCGATGCAGCAGTCGTCGTGGTGGACGGCGTGGCCGGAGTCGAAGTCGTCACCCAGCGAGTGTGGAACTATTGCGAGGAATTCAAGACCCCGAGACTGATCGTCGCCAGCCGCATGGATCGCGAGCGCGCCGATGCTGAACGCGTCCTGGAATCGCTGACCAACGCATTCGGGCGGGCGGTAATTCCTCTGGAGCTGCCCATCGGTAAAGAAAAGAACTTCAGTGGCGTGGTCGACCTTGTCCAGATGAAGGCGTACACCTACGAACTGGGCGGCAACGGCAAAGGCAAGGAAACCGAGATTCCCGCGAATCTGAAAGACCAGGCGCAGGAAGCCCACGAGAAGCTGGTCGAACTGATCGCCGAAGGCGACGACAAGCTGATGGAAGAGTTCTTCGAGAAAGGAACCATTCCAGTCGAAGATCTCATTCCAGCTCTGCACAACGCCATTCGCGAGGACAAGATCTTCCCGGTAATCTTCGGGTCAGGTCTGGGGAACGTCGGCGCCGACCGCGTGATGGACTTCATCGTGGACTACACCCCCGCGCCTTCGGAACACGAATGGGTGCAGGGAGAAGCTGCTGCGTCGGGAAATGGCGAACCGCCCAAGCGCCACGAGACCGACACAGAGCCAGTTTCGCTATACGTCTTCAAAACGATTTCAGACGCCTTCGCCGGACGGATTTCTTATTTCAAAGTATTTTCGGGCGTGCTGAAAAACGATGCCACGGTGCTGAATTTCACCCGCAACTCGCAGGAGAAGCTGGCACACATTTCCATCATGCAGGGCAAGACCGCCGTGCCGGTAACCGAGTTGCACGCGGGAGACATCGGAGCCGTGTCCAAACTGAAAGACACGCTGACCGGTGACACGCTCGGTGACAAGAGCGCGCCCATTCAGTATCCGAAAGTTCATCTGCCGGAACCCGCCATCACCTTCGCCATCGAGCCCAAGAGCCGCGCCGATGAAGACAAACTCGGCCCCGGCATCCACAAGCTCATGGAGGAAGATGCCATGCTGCGCTTCTTCCGCGATCCCCAGACCAAAGAATTCCTGATCGCCGGGACCGGCCAGCAGCACATCGAAGTCGTGGTCTCGAAGATGAAGAAGCGCTACCACACAGAAGTAATTCTGAAGGCGCCGAAAGTCCCGTACCGTGAGACCATTCGCGGCAAAGCCGACGTCCAGGGGCGCCACAAGAAGCAAACCGGCGGACACGGTCAGTACGGCGACTGCAAAATCAAGATGGAACCGCTGCCCCGCGGAGGCGAGTTCGAATTCGTCAACGATATCTTCGGCGGCGCAATCCCAAAAAACTATATTCCCGCCATCGAAAAGGGAATCAAAGACGCAGCGTCACGCGGATACCTGGCCGGATTTCCCGTGGTCGATTTCCGGGTAATCCTCTACGATGGCTCATACCACGATGTAGATTCCAACGACATGTCCTTCCAGATGGCGGGCCGCATCGCCTTCAAGAAAGCTATGGAGCAGGCCAAGCCCACCTTGCTCGAACCGGTCATGGCCGCCGAGATCACAGTCCCCGACGAGTTCGCCGGCAGCATCATGGGCGACCTCAACAGCCGTCGCGGCCGCATCCAGGGCATGGACAACAAAGGCGGCAACACGGTAGTCAAGGCCGAGGTGCCGATGTCCGAAATGCTGACCTACGGCGTAGACCTCACGTCAATGACCCAGGGCCGCGGCAGCTTTAACATGGAAATGCATCACTACGACGCCGTGCCCGGCCTGTTGCAGGAAAAGATCATCGAGAAAGCAAAAGCGGCGCGCGGCGATGTGAAGGAAGAGGAAGAGTAGAAGGTAGTCGCGGCAGACCTTTCAACCACAAAGGCGCAATCCGATGCCTGTCCGCAGCTTCTGGCGTCCGCCGCTCTGGAAATGGTTCTTGGTAGTGGCGCTGCTTGCCGCGACGGTTTTTCTCGTTCAGTGGAAGCCAGCTCCCCGTCCCATAAAAATAGAATTGTTGCCGATCACCGATTCGTTTCCTCCGTGGAACGGATCCTACCCTTCGGTCGTGATTTCGCTGACTTCTGAATCTGGCCGAGTCAGGTTCAAGAGCTCTATCTCGCTCACCAATCCCACAGTCCAACATGACGCGCCTGTCAACCGGTTCGAGGTCGCATTGGATTCGGGGATGTTCAAGCTCCGCCAGACGGACATCTTCGTCACCGATGTCATGCCCCTGTCATTGCAAAGAACCTATCGGGTTTGGGACGAATACAGCCGAGCTTTCGGCGTGGGCGGGGATCATCCGTATGATATATGCCCGACCGGAACTAGGCTCCCGTACACCTACATGAACCTGAATCTAGAGGATGGCCGCCAGATCTATTTCCCTCGGATTTCAAAGGGAACACGCTATGAGGATGCGGTCTTCCGAAACGGCAATGCGGGATCCGAGTTTTACGATGCACGGGTCGCTTGGAACGGCAATGGCTGGACGCTGAATTTCCGCGACTGGCGGCAGTTCCTCTTTCCCGAATCGTATCACGCAAAGAACTGTGCACAGGGGGCGCCGATTGAAATGCGGGATGAACACGGCAACCGCATTCAGCTAAAACGCGATAGCGCGCGCAACTTGCAGAAGCTCATTTCGCCTTCCGGCCACACGATCACGTTTAGGTATGACGATGCCAGCCGTATCGTTGAGGCGCAGGATGACGCCGGAACAATCCGCAGGTATTCCTACAACCCTTCCGGACATGTCGAAACCGTGTCCGACGACGCTCACGCGCTCTATCGGTTTGAATATGAGCCTCTTCTCCATGAACGCGGCTACGACCCGTATCTTATGACAGCGGTCCTGGACGGAAACGGGAGAGTGCTGTTGAAAAACGTCTACAGAGATGCCAGCCGCGTATCAGAACAGAGATTAGCGAATGGTGATGTATATCGGTACAACTATCTGTTTGACAAGAAACACATCGTGATCCAAACCACCGTTACGCCGCCGTCAGGCGAGCCAGAGCGCTTTTCCTTCTATAACGGGATTCGCTACACCGACTACACAGTGAAGTAGGGGACTTCGCCCATGGGTATTTGGCCTCCACAATCTAGGAAGTCCTCAGACCTACAGCTTTAGCCAGCTTCGCCTGCCGCTCATCGAAAGTCCAAAATCGTTCCGCTCTGAGTTCGAGGGCGCAGGCAACATGCAGGCTATCCAGTGTCCTTATGCCGAGTTTCGGCCCGTAGCGGCGGGCGAGATCGGCGCACACCTCAAAGGCGTTTTCAGGCATTGAAGTCTCAAGCCATAAGCCATCCGCGCGGTCGTGCTTCATGGTGTCGAAGACAGCATCGGCCTCAGCTTGCGAAATCTTGCGATAAAAAACCTGTTTGGCGATCGCATGAGAACATTCCGCAGAGTGAAGAGGGGTAAACCAGATGCCGGGTTTCTCTTTCATCCGCTCCACCGCGGCTGCGGAATGCCCGTCCCGCATGTAGAGCGATGTGAGGAAACTCGTATCGGCGTAGGTACTCAGAAACGCCCTCGGTCCTTTATCAAGTCATCCACGGCGGTTAAAACTCGGTCGCCAAATATTTTCTTGGCACGAGCCTCAAAGTCTGGCCATTTCGCCGGTTTTCCTTCCGTCTTCTCGGGAACAATGCGGGCGATGACGCGGTCGCGCTCCCGTAGTTCGACTGTATTTCCCGCCCTGAGCCAAGCTTTCAGGCGACGGGTGTCGCGGAGTTGGCGTAAATTCACAGAAGGCATGGTGGCATTGTGACACATTATGTGTCACAATGTCAAAGTTGGATTAGAATCCCACGAGGTCATCATGAAAATAATTCTGGCTCTTATCTGCTCTGTTTTTGTTCTGCCGCTGGCGCACGCTGCAACCGAGGCGGCGCAAGTCTTCCCCACATCCGCCGGACCCGTAAAGATCACACCGCTCAATCACGCCAGCACGCTAATCGAGGCGGGAGGGAAGACCATCTACCTCGATCCCGCCAAGCCCGCAAAATTCTCCAGTCTCCCCAAAGCCGACCTCATTCTGATTACCGACATTCACGGCGATCACATGGATCCCGATTCAATCAAGGAAATCAGCAAAGCGGGAACGGACATTCTGGCGCCGCCGGCAGTGGTCCAAACCGTCACCACCGCCAAACCGATTGCCAACGGAGAAACCAAAACCTGGCAGGCCTGGACCATCGAGGCCATCCCCGCATATAACCTGAAGCGCGGCCCCGAGCCGGGAAAGCTCTTTCACGATAAGGGACGCGGCAATGGCTACGTCCTCACCTACGGCGGCAAGCGCTTCTATTTCTCAGGCGACACCGAGGGCGTTCCCGAGATGCGTGCCCTGAAGAACATCGACGTGGCCTTCGTGTGCATGAATCTGCCCTACACCATGCCACCCGACGAGGCTGCCGAAGCGGTCAAAGCGTTTCATCCAAAGATCGTCATCCCGTACCACTATCGCGGATCCGATCTCAAGGTGTTTGAAAAAGCGTTGGAAGGCAGCGGCATCGAGGTCCGGGTCCTGAACTGGTATCCGGAGCAATAGACGCCTGGCTCGAACAACTGCGCCAGCTTCGCACCTAGGTGCCGAACCCCGACAATCTGGCAACCCACAACTGGGAACTGATAACATCCGTCCAGTGGCCACGCTGAGAAACGTCCCCAAAATTCCGCAAGACCGCGAGCGCATCGTCTCCGCCGCCCCGGTCGAGGACGACTCTTCCTTCGAACTGAAACTCCGGCCGCAACGCCTGGCCGAGTTCATCGGACAATCCAAAGTCAAAGAAAACTTAGCCGTAGCCATCGAAGCCACCCGCTCGCGCGGCGAAGCCCTCGATCACGTCTTGCTCTACGGTCCTCCGGGCCTCGGTAAAACGACGCTGGCCACAATCATCGCTAACGAACTAGGCGTACCGTTTCAGCAGACTTCAGGTCCGACGCTCCAGATCAAAGGCGACCTGACCGCAATCCTCACCAACGTCCGCAACAAGCAGGTTCTGTTTATCGACGAAGTCCATCGCCTGCAACCGACGCTCGAGGAACTCCTCTACTCCGCCCTCGAAGACTACAAACTGGACATCATCATCGGCCAAGGTCCCTCAGCCCGCACCCACACCATGGATGTGCAGCCGTTCACCTTCATCGGCGCAACCACGCGCGCCGGCCTGCTCTCATCGCCGCTGCGCTCGCGCTTCGGCATCGTGCTGCGCCTCGAGTTTTACAGCCACGAAGATCTGCGCATCATCGTCGAACGCTCAGCCGAAATCCTGGGCGTAGAAATCGACAAGCCCGGAGCCCTCGAAATCGCCAGCCGTTCCCGCGGCACGCCAAGAATCGCAAATCGTCTGTTGCGCCGCGTCCGCGACTACGCCCAGGTGCGAAGCGCCGGAAAGATCGACTTGCCCACTGCCCAAGCCGCCTTGCAGATGCTCGAAGTGGATCGCTACGGCTTCGACGAAGTCGATCGCAAGCTGCTCCTGATCATCATCGAAAAATATCAGGGCGGCCCAGTCGGACTGAACACGCTGGCAGCAGCGCTGGCGGAAGAGCCCGACGCCATCGAAGAGATCTACGAGCCGTTCCTGATCCAGATCGGCTTCCTGAATCGCACGCCGCGAGGACGAGTTGCCACTCAACTAGCCTACGAACATTTCGGCATCACCCCCAACCGAAAACAAAGCTCGCTATTTTGAAATCAACTGCCATGCGCACCGCGCTCATATCCAGCCTGCTCATCTTCGCAGGATTTAATAGCCATAAGAATATCTGCCCAATCGACGGACAACCACCGCAATGGGTAGGACAAAGAAAGGGTCAATCCTGCGAGTACTTCCATGACAACGATATAGAACGGCAAACGTATTCCTGGTGGGCGGAATGCGCGCGTCACGGAAAACAATAATCGAACTGCATCCTTCTATCAGTCGGACTGGGTCCGGACAAATAGCCGCGAAGCGGCGTAAGAATGCAGCCCACGGCGCAAGCCGTGGGGAAAAAGGCACGAAAACAGACCAGCCCCAGCGGGGCGAAAGATCATTTGCGAAACCAGCTACAATGTCCCCGACATGATCGCCCACCTCCGCGGACGCCTCCTAGCCAAGCATCCCAACCAAGCCGTAATCGAAACCGCCGGCGTGGGCTACGACGTCACCATCAGCATCCCAACATTTTCCGATCTACCCGGTGTCGGGAACGAGGTCGCCCTGCACATCCACACTCACGTCCGCGAAGATCAGATCGCCCTCTACGGCTTCCTCCGCCCCGCCGAGAAACAACTCTTCGAAAAGCTGATCACCGTAAGCGGCATTGGCCCAAAGCTCGCGATCACCATCCTCAGCGGCATGCCCGCCGACGAAATGGTCGCATCCATCCGTGGTAACGACATCGCCCGCCTCACCCGCATCCCCGGCATCGGCAAAAAAACCGCCGAACGCATGGTCCTCGAACTCCGCGACAAGCTCCCACCCGTACAAATAGGCGAAGCCCCCGCCGCCCCAACCATGACTGCAATGGAAGAGGACGTCCTCTCAGCCCTCGTGAATCTAGGCTACCAGCGCCCAGCCGCGGAACGCGCCCTGGCGTCAATCACAAAGAACGGAAAAGACGGCTCCTTCGAAGCCATGTTCAGAAACACCCTGGCCGCCCTGGCCAAGTAAAAACGGGATCAAACAGGCTTCGGGTGCTCTGGCCTGCTTACAGCAAGTGTCTAGCTCGCCTATTAGTTGGAAATGAACTACACTCCCCGGTCATGCAGATTCAGGACCTTGTTAAGGTTTACGAAACAAAAAGCGACGAAGAACTTAAGCAGTTAGCCGCTGCCCGAGAACAACTGACCTCCGAGGCGCGACTCGCCCTCCAAAGCGAATTGTCCAGACGCCAAATCAGTATTGCAGAACATTCTGGGGCTTCCGAAAACGAGGAAAAGTGGCATGATTCTGGCCGTGCGAGCGTCAGCGAAAGATTGCAACAGGCTGAACGGCAAGGTGTCGGTGATTTTGTGGCAGAGGTTCTCCGAACCTATCACAGTCATTTCTGGCTGTTCTTCAAAATCACTGCTCCTGCGGTAATCGTCAGTACGATTGCCATCATCACAACTCGCAACGAAGTACGGGAAATTGCACGCCACCTTCCGCGAGGCGTCGAACTGCTTGAGCACCAAACTCAGATGTTTGAGATGTGGCTCGCCAACTTTTCGTCATGGCTTGTTAGTTGGATGGCTTTCTCTTTTGCGTTCGGTGCTATTTGCATTGCGTTGGACGAGACCGAAGCCGGATTTACTCCGTCAGCATGGCATTCTCTTCGGAACGTTCGTGAACGGTTAGGCCCTTTCTTAGGTATTTCTTTGCTGCTTTTCGTTCTGTATCTGGTTGCAGAGGCGGCTTCCGTGCTGTTGGGGGCGGGCGTGTTCTGGATGCTGCACCAAATGCAAGTACGTCCGAGTCGTTTAGCGATTCTGGTGGTTTCATATGCGCTGGTGGGCACAGCCTTGCTGGTGTTGTCGCGGTTCGCAATAGCAATACCTGCCGTTATCTTGGATGATTGCAGAGTTGGGCAGGCTATGTTTCGTAGCGAAGAACTAACCGAAGGGAAATGGTTGAAACTTGCGGCACTTTTGGTGAAGTCAATAATCGGCGGCTATGTTGCTGCCATGTGTCCGTTCTGGCTGGCATCTCTTATTCGTTTCACTGCGCCGTTGCCTTCGTGGTTCCCGTGGATTCTAACCATTGCCTCGATAATCGGCGTTACTGTGGCGGAGCCTCCTATGTTTGCAGGCTTCGCCCTCCTCTACTTGAAGATGTCGGCGCTGAACTCCATCCCCTCTAGAGGTGCTGACCAGCCAATTGGCGTAACGTCGCGATTAATTCATTGACCCGGATTGACCAACTCAATCGCCCACCCGCCAACCCTTACCGTTTCCGAAATACCTCAAAAATCAAATTAAACAACTGCACCAGCGTGATCCCGATGGTCACATAAACCGCAATCTCCAACCGCCGCCCCGCCTCTTTCGTCCCCGCGAGCATCTCGATCACTTCCTTGGTGCTCTCATGCAAGGTTTCAGCCAGCTGCTCGAAGTGCTGCGTCGACCCCCGCAATTTCTCCAGGACATGCGAAGTCGCCGAAAGCGCCGCCGCGATCTGCTCCCCATTGCGGATATCCAGCTCGATCTTGCAAGCCGACCACCACGGACTTCCCGGCGGATTGTCATACATCCGCTGACGAATCTCCTCATACGACCGGGTCCGCAGCAACTGCACCAGCGCGTGAACCTTCTCCGCGCCCGCCGCCGGCGTTTCTTCAGTAATGACCGCCATAACTCGCGAGTGTAGCAGCCATCCACCGGCCGGCTGAGATACCAGAAGGACAACTCCAACTGTGCCCGTTCATCCATCCGAGACCAGGGTTTACCTGGTTACCCCAAACAATGGAGGACGGGCGTCCCCGCCCGTTCAAACCAGAAACAACCGTGTGGCGCGGGCGCCCTCGCCCGCGAAGCCAGCACCGTAACGTCGGACAACCCGCCAAACCAGAAAGCCAAGCCCCGTACGTATACCAATGTCATCCAGAGACTCCCAACCAAGGATCTCTGCACTACCCGCCCTCGTAATTCCACATGTCCTCTCGTTCCAGATATCCCCATCCCCTATATCTTGTCATTCCGAGCAAAGCGAGGAATCTGCATTCTCCATCGACACACATCAACGCAGAAAACACCCAACAAGGCGCCTAGGGAATGATCTCAAACACCGACCCGAAAGTCGTGGTGCCGTCACCCTGGGTCGTCCCGTAAAGATTTCCCGCCGCGTCGAAGACTAGGTTGGAAAAAGGCAGAGCTCCAGGATGGTCATGAAAGCTGTGGAGCACTGTCTCCTGCCATCCGCCATTCGAGCTCGGCGTTAGTTCAAAGACGACGCCGGCGTCAGCAGCGCCGCCGACTTCCGCCGTACCATACAGATTTCCCGCGTGATCGAAGGTCATGCCGGCGAAGGGAAGTCCTCCATCGAAGCACTTCCCGAGGGAACAGAACGTATGCAGCACAGTTTCGCTCCAACCTCCCGAAGACGGGCTTAGCTCGTAAACTGTGCCTTGGCCTAAACCACCAAGCAGAGTGACACCATAAAGATTCCCCACGCCGTCCAAAACCAGGCTGCCGTCGGGAGCGCCTCCATCCCCGCTGCCGCTAAACGTGTACAGCAATGTCTTGGTCCAGACGCCACCAGACAGCGTCAGCTCGAAAACCGTGCCACAACCGGAATTATCGCAGCCACTGTCGCTGCCGCCAAATTCTGTCGTGCCATAAACATTGCCCGCCGCATCTTGAATTACGCCGCCATAGGGATGCTCTCCGTCGGTGCCTCCGCCAAAGCTATGCAGCACAGTTTCCGTCCATCCTCCATTTGACGGTGTCAGCTTGAAAACTGTCCCACAACCGATATAGCCACCGACGTCGCAGCCGCTGCCAGTACCGCCCGATGACGTCGTCCCATACAAGCTTCCCTGGGAATCCACAATCATCGCTGCGGCCGGAAATGCCCCATCGGTACCCGCGATGAAAGTGTGGATCAGCTTATAATCCCAACCCCCTTTCGAGTTCGGGCTAAGCTCGAAAACCACGCCACAACCAGGAAAGAGACCGCCCGCGCACCGCCCCGCTCCTCCGTAGTAACTCGTTCCGTACAGATTGCCGAGTGCATCGAAGACCAACCCGGCATAAGTGGCGTATCCATCTTGGCCGTTGTTGTTGAAGCTGTGGAGTACACTCATCGCCTATTCCGTACAGAGTGCCCGCCTTGTCGAAGACCACACCAGCTTGCGGCAAGCTCCCGTCCTTGCCGCCCTTGAACTTGTGTAGCGTCTTGTACGTGCTTTGCGCCCACACGCCCGGTGCGAACATCAGAACTCCGATGATGACGAGCAGCACTGCGCTTAGGGTCCTCAAGCTTCCATGGCGAGACATAAATTCCCTCCGCTTGTGAAATATCCCAGAAAGGCATTCGAGGGGTGCTCAGGAACGCCCGCTTGAGCGGCAACATTCTATACCTAATGACAAACTCCCAGCGTTCTCCGCGAATCCTCAGCGCACTCTTCGATTTGAGATTTCCTCCCCACCCTCTACAATCTCAACTTCCCCATGGAACCTGCCCGCATCGCCGAACTGCTCCAACCCTTCCTCAATGTTCCCCCTAACCCTTGTCATTCCGAGCCTTCATCTTGTCATTCCGAGCCAAGCGAGGGATCTGCTGTCCTCACCCAAACCCAACTGCAAAACATATCGACGTACATCGATCTACTCCTCCGCTGGAACGCCCGCATCAACCTGACCGCCATCCGCCAGCCGGAGGAAATGGTAACCCGACACTTCGGCGAATCCCTTTTCGCAGCCCGCCATCTCTTCCCCGCACCGATCTTCCCCGCAACGGCCGTGCGGGGAGAGCGAAGCTCGGCTCCCATTCGCCTGATCGACGTCGGCTCAGGCGCAGGCTTCCCCGGTCTCCCAATTAAGATCTGGGCGCCCCACATCAACCTCACCCTCATCGAGTCCAACCAGAAAAAAGCAACTTTCCTGCGCGAGCTAAGCCGAACTCTTACATTGACGAACATCAATGTATTCCCCGGCCGCGCAGAAGACTACCCCGACCCTCCCGCCGAAGTAGTAACCCTCCGCGCAGTAGAACACTTCGACACCACCCTCCCCATCGCCGCCCGCCTCGTCGCCCCCGGCGGCAGCCTGGCCCTCCTAATCGGCCAGGCCCAACTAACCCGTACCCACGACATCACCCCAGGATTCACCTGGACATCCCCACACCCCATCCCCCTTTCAACGGAGCGCATCCTCGTCGTCGGCACCCGCGAATCATCGTGACGGGCACCGCACGTGATAACCACTCGCAGACGACGTGCACCAAGAGAGTAACAAGTGGGCACCGGTCCAGAGATAAAGACATAATCGCTCTTGGGCTGGCGCAAAATCCAACCCGAACCACCCTCAAGTGGGAACTTGCGCTCAAAGATGATCGTGAAAGATAGGCCTTTAGGATCATCGAGCCAATGTTCCACGTGGAACACTTCATCGAATTGTTCGCAATATCGAAAGCCCTCCAAGCTTTATTGTGCGCCCCTCAGAATGTTCCACGTGGAACACTCCGGGCAAGTTTCGGGTTATGTTCCACGTGGAACACTTGTGGAAAGATGGCTCGCGGACACGTGTAACTCACTCACCCTTCAACAAAATGTCCTCATGAGTTACTTGCACTGAAATCTGTCGTTGCAAATGCACAATGATTCGGCCTATTCTGCAAGCGTCTCTCCGATTCTCTGAAAACTTAAATGGGACGCGTCATCGCGGTTGCCAACCAGAAAGGCGGCGTAGGCAAGACTACGACCGCCATTAATCTGGCCTCGTCCATTGCGGCAGCAGAGGTGGACACTCTGCTGGTCGATTGTGATCCGCAATCGAATGCCACCAGCGGACTTGGCCTGGTCAAAGATCCTCAACGAATCAGCACCTATCATCTCCTGATGGGCGACGCCAGTGCGGCTGACGCCATCCAGAAAACTGAGCTCGATCAGCTTTGGATTATCCCTGCACACAAAAATATGATTGGGGCGAACCTTGAACTGGTCGAGGGAGAGCGCAGGGAGTTTCGTCTGCGGGACGCGCTCGCGCCCTTGCGCGATCGCTTTCGCTACATTGTGCTGGACTGTCCACCGGCGCTCGATCTGCTGACGCTGAATGCGCTGGTCGCAGCGGATTCGATTCTGATTCCGATGCAGGCGGAGTACTTTGCTCTCGAAGGCGTGTCTGAGTTGCTCGACACGATCGAACGGATACGCGCGTCTTTGAATCCTGAGCTGACGATCGAAGGCGTCGTGCTAACCATGTTCGACGATCGCACCAACCTGGCTCAGCAAGTTACGGCGGAGTTGAATCGATACTTTGGCGACAAGCTTTGCAAGACGACGATCCCGCGGAACGTGCGGCTGGCGGAGGCTCCGAGTCATGGCAAGCCTGCGTTGCTTTATGACGTTCGATCACGCGGTTCGGAGAGCTACATTCAGTTGGCCAAAGAGATCATTGGGCACAGCATGCCGGTGGAGATGCCTGTACCCGCTGAATCACCCGCTGAGGAGAAGCAGGTGGTGAACGCTCCGCGATGGAAGCGGTGGATCAAGGAGCGGAATAAATTGACGACCATCAATATATTAGATCGATGAACGTCGATGTATTGGGCGGGTGAACCGCAAGGTCCCTCGACTGCGCTCGGGATGACAGAGAATAGGGGATGAACAAACAATGACGACTCAGGTGGCGGCGAGTACGGATAAAGCTGTCGACAAAGTTATTGAGAAGCGGCGGGCTTTGGGGCGCGGGTTGGATTCGCTGCTGCCTTCGGGGCCGCGCGCGGTGGAGGCTCCCGCGCAATCTGCGGTTTTGCCTGAGCTGCACGCCCAAGCGGCGCGGGGCGATTCCGTGGTGGAGATTCCGCTGGAGCTGATTGACGAGAATCCTTATCAGACCCGGTATTTCTCCAAAGACGAACCGGTATCCGAGGATTTTGTTGCGACCACGCTGGATGAATTGGCGGACTCGATCCGGGCGAATGGGGTAATCCAGCCGATCTCGGTTCGGCCAGGAGTGGCGGGGCGCTATGTCCTGATCCTGGGCGAACGGCGCTGCCGGGCTTCGAAGATTGCGGGGCGGACGACGATTCCGGCAATCGTGCGAAAGGTCTCCGACCAGCAGGCGGCGGAGATGACGGTGGTCGAGAACCTGCAGCGGCAGGATTTGAATTGCATGGAGCAGGCGGCCGCGTTCTCGAAGTTGAGCCAGGATTTCAAACTGACGCAGGAGCAGATTGGGCAGCGCGTGGGAATTTCTCGGGAATCGGTTTCGAACTACATGCGGTTGCTGCGGCTGCCGGCGTCGGTGACGCAATATCTGCAGGAGGGTCGGCTGGGATTCAGCGAGGCGCGGGTGCTGCTGACGTTGCTCGATCCGAACATGATTCCAAAGATCGCCGATGAAGCGGTGCGCAAGCACATGTCGGTGGAGCAACTGGAAGACCTGGTATTCAACACCAACGTGCCTTTGCAAAAGGAGAAGCAGCCGGGGACGGCGCGCTGGGTGGATCCGAATGTGCGGCATGTGCAGACCGAACTCGAACGAACGCTGGGAGTGCGGGTGCGGATTCGCGATCGCAAGGGCAAAGGGAAGATTGAGATCGAGTATGCCACGCTGGAGGATTTTGATCGGGTGGTGGGAATGTTGAAGGGCGGTCGCTAGTCGTTCGTCGTTAGTGTTTGTCGCAACTACTCTTTCGCCCTTTCAGGGCTATGTCATTCCTCGCTTTTGACCCACGGCTTGCGCCGTGGGCTGCATTCTTACGCCGCTTCGCGGCTGTTGCGCAAAGGGTGCGCAAATTTCAGGAATCGAGATTTGCACGAATCTGCGTAGTAACCTGTGGGACAGCAGTCCGTATTGGACTCTTCATAGCCCTCGTGGCACTGCATTTATCGTGGTGAAGTGGTAAGTGTTCATAACAAATGCGCAGAAGGTTCCACGGGTGGAATTCGGACTGGCAAGAATCTAAGCTATAAACTGTGGGAGTGTGCGTTCCAATTAGCTTTGACAGCCAAGAGTTGACCTTGCAGGCCATCCTGTCGAATGAGTCGGTGCTGTCAGGTAGACTCTCAGCCGGGTGTTCGGCGCAACTGCTGCTGACAGGGCGAAGAAAGGGCGCAAGCTTGTGCTATGGCCTGTTCTCAATAGGTATCCGTCTTTTTACGGAGTCCTGCTAAAATCCTCCATGGTTACTAGGTCGATTGAAATGCCATAGCCACCCGCATGCTTTCGTCGATCTGTCCTGAGTCAGGAACAACCATAGACTCGGAGGAGACCTAAATGTTCATCTATGGTGACCTTGCTAAGTCTGTAATTCTGTTGGTTGTTGCGACTGCGGTTCTGAGCGCCCCGTCGCAGGCACAGACGTTCTCGGACCTTTACAACTTCGGGACCAATAGCGGGGATCCGATCCAACCAGGGTCTCCCGGAATCATTGCCCAAGGCCGCGATGGCAACCTATACAGCACGACTGAGTTTGGGGGCCCAAACGGTTGGGGTACCGCATTTAAAATCACGCCAGAGGGAACCGTGACTGTGCTCTACGGCTTCGACACAGATACATACGGATTGTTTCCCGTTGGCGGTCTGACGCTCGGAACAGACGGGAACCTCTATGGCTCGACCAGTAATGGACCTGGCTCTTCTGGCAAAGGGACCGTGTTTAAGATTACCCCCGGCGGCAAGCCTACACTACTGCATGTCTTTGGTACCGACGCAAGCCGCCCGTTCGCGCCTCCGATCCAGGGAACAGACGGGATCTTTTATGGTACGACTTTCGGAGATAAAGATATCGGTGACTATGGAGGCGTTTATAAAATGACACCTTCCGGTAATTTGACGTTTTTGTATCGCTTCGATATTACACACGGCGCAGGTCCTGTTAATCCCCTAGTCCAGGGTAGGGACGGGAAGTTCTATGGAACAACGACCAGCGGAGGAATCTACGACAAGGGAACCCTTTTCAATATCACACCCAATGGCGGATTCACAGTAATCCACAATTTCGGGAAGACTAAAGGTTATAGTTCCAGCCCTCTGGTTCAAGGCAGCGATGGCTACTTCTATGGACAGGCTCATTCCGGAGGTACTGGAGAGGGCCGCCTGGGGACCATCTTTCGAGTTACTCCAACCGGCAAGTTCACAGTCCTGCACAACTTCAATCCCCTGCAAAATGGTGACGACGGGGCCTATCCTGATGCCGGTCTGGTGCAGGCAACGGATGGGAACTTGTACGGTGCCGCTACCGGCGACGAATATGGAACGATTTATCGGATTAGCCCGCAAGGCGGCTTCTCTGTTCTTTATACTTTTCTCAACCCTTCGATGGGAGTAGCCCCACAAGTAACATTGTTAAACCACACCAATGGGACTCTGTACGGGGACACGTATGGCGGTGGAAATCTGAGCAACTGCAATTTCGCTGGTTGCGGTGTGTTTTACAGCCTGGATGTAGGCCTCGGACCATTCGTCAGCTTCGTCCCCGTTGCTGGCAAGGTTGGCAAGACGATTGAATTCCTCGGCCAGGGATTCAACGGAACAACCGCGGTTTCTTTTAACGGGACTGCCGCAAGTTTCATGATTAAGTCTGACACCTACCTGACGGCCATCGTTCCGACCGGCGCAACGACGGGATTTGTCACAGTGTCGACGCCAGGGGGCGTGTTGACGAGCAACAAGCAGTTCAGGGTTGAGCCCTAAACGGGGTCCACGCGCTGCGCGAATCAACGCGATTGTTGGCGTAACATCGCCATGACACTCAAAATCCCTCCCATCGAATATCCTCTGTGTCCGATACGGAGAAACTCGGCAAGGCTGTCCGTAAGGTCGAGTCCAAGTATTACAGGTTAGCCGTGCATTCGTGTTCACGAGCATGGTTACGCGGGAGTTTATTAGGGAGAGAAGTGGCGAATGTTGAGGGGCTTCGCTGCAAGCCAAATGCGTTACCCACCCTTCGACAAGCTCAGGGCAGGCTCCGGACACAAAGCTACACAGAGGAAATCCAGCTTGACTTGACCTGGATTCGCAATTAGACCCGGTCTTAAAAATCGGCCTTGGACAGCATTACGAATTGACGGGGCGGACCCTTGCCGCCCCGTTGTGTCCTGCCGATTTCAAGCGATTCAGATTTGTCCCATGCCGCCGTCGACGTTGATTTCCGCGCCGGTGATGTACGAGGCATCTTGCGACGCCAAGAATGCGACCGTAGCTGCTACTTCCTCGGGTTGTCCAAAGCGCTTCATCGGAACTTTGGAAACGATATCCTTCGCGAATTCATCGACCGCTTCCTGGGGCAGCCCGGCCCTGCCAAAAATCGGAGTAACGATCGGCCCCGGCGCAACCGTGTTCACACGGATGCCGCGACCCGCCAATTCCGCGGCTACGGTTCGCGCCAAAGAGCGCAGGGCTGCTTTAGTTGCCGAATACGCGCTGGCTCCCACGGTCCCTTTCTGGTCTGCCACGCTGGTATTCAAGATGATCGACGCACCGTCATTCAGTAAGGGCAGCGCTTTCTGGATGGTGAAGTATGCGCCCTTGATGTTGATGTCAAACTGTTCGTCGTACGCGCTTTCGGATGTCTCGGCAAATGGCGCGATGGTGACAATTCCCGCGTTCACAAACAATACGTCAATTTTGCCCAGCTTCCGCGAAACCTCCGCAAACAGTTTGTCTACGTCGGTGAGCCTGGCCACGTCCGCCTGCACCGCGATCACACCATTTCCGATCGTTTTCACCGCTTCGTCCAGGGTTTTCCTGCTACGCCCCGAGATGACCACTCGCGCGCCCTCCTGCTGAAAGCGTTTAGCTGTCGCCAGCCCAATGCCGCTGTTTCCGCCGGTCACTACCGCCACTTTCCCTTCAAGTCTCTTCATGTCAGTCTCCCTTTATCTGGCTAAGAATTTTAAGCCCTTTGTGCCGCGCTTTCGCGATTTGCTACAATTAGACATTTAGATGAGCGTCGAACTAGTTGGTTTCAGTTTTTGCGGCGAGCCCAGGTTCTGGCAGCAAGGACAATGACTTCGCTACACTCTGGATGAACCCTATGGACCGTTCTAAGGTTGAGAAAATATCGAAAGCCCTGGCCGACCAGACCCGGCTCCGGATCTTTGAAGCTATCTCGGCAAAGGACCACATGAACTGCGGCGAGATCGTCTCGATGCGGGGGGTGACCCCGGCAACTGTCTCTCACCATCTCAAGATTCTGAGCGAAGCCGGGCTGATCACCTGCCGCCGCAAAGGACAGTTTGTCTATAGCGAGTCCGTTCCTGAAACCATCGCAGCCTATACGCGGGCGCTCGCGAAAATCGCCGGCGGCAAGAAAACAGCGCGCCGCTGAGGCGAGCAAATCCGCGATTGCCACAAAGGCACCATGGCATACATCCAGGCCCAAGTGGAATGCGTGCGCGGCCGTGCACGCGGCCAGACGGGCGCCTGTGGATTTTGTATTGCCCTGCGGATTGTCGAATTCAGATAAACAAGAATCTGGGTAGTAAACTGTGGGACGATGGGTCCGATTACCCTGTTGGAGAGTGCGGGTGAATGGCGCCCACCCCACACTTTTTTGGGGAAAGTGGAAAAATGTTCGTGACGACCGAGCAAAAGGTGCTGCAAGCTGTGGCCATGCAGCTCATGAATGGAGAGGAAGTCGCGCTGGATGAGGATGGTCAGAAGCTGCGGGTGAAACGCGTGGGGAGTGGGCGATTGCGAATGGTGCAGTTCAAATTGAATGGGCGGATGTTTGAGGCCATCGAGCAGAATCGTGAGAAGCCGAGCCGGTGGGGCAAACTGGCGCGAGAAAAGCATCAGGTGGTGCAGTTCCGCGATGTGGTGACGCACAAGTATGTAGCAGTGGCGGTCGATGGTGAGATTACGGAGTACGGGCGGTGAAGCACGCTGGACGGGCGCGGATGCGCGTCGTCCATTTATTCCCTCCACAGCTGAACAGTTTGTCCTTGACGAATCTCCGCAGACACGAATCAACGTTGTTACCTTGTGGGATAAGCCCAGCCTTTAACCCAGAACGACCTTCGCTCTCCGCGCCAAATTCCTGTTGAAGTGGGAGAGCGTCCCGGCATACGTGGTTATGGCCGGGCCGTGCTAGGGAAGTTAGGCTCTATTGACAGGGGGTGGAGATCACATATAGTTTCTGACGCTGAAAATTCCGTGGCCCAGGTTCCGGATGCTGTGCCGACTTTGGGCGTTCGGGATGATTCCTTTCTCCAGGAGCAGACAATGAAATTTAGAGCAGCAATCGCAGGTGTGTTCACGGTGGTTCTAACTCTGCTTTTCGTCGCCTCCGCGGCCGACGCACCGAAGCTTACTTTCAAGTTCACTACCGTCCAACTCAAGGGAGCGCAGGACACGCGGGTTTTTGGGACGAATAATGCGGGCGTGATGGTGGGGGCGTACGTCGATAGCGGCGGAGTGGACCACGGTTACATGCTCAAAGCTGGAAAGGTGACGACGATTGACGATCCCAACGGCACCACCACGAATTGCCTTGGCATCAATACGGCTGGCGATATCGTGGGCTATTACGTGAACAGCAGTGGGTCGGCGCAGGGCTTTTTGCGTCACGGGGCAAAGTTTACCGATATTGGTCCGACGGGAAGCACAAGCTCGGAGGCCGTCAATATCAACACCGCAGGACATATTGCCGGATACTTCGTAGGCACGGATGGACTCACCCACGGATTTCTTTGGAATGGAAAGAAGTACATCCAATTAGACGCGCCGGGCGCGACTTCGACTTTGGCGTGGGGGATCAACGACAAGGGACTGATTTCGATCCAGTGGATCGACTCGACGGGCGTGAATCACAGCGCCATTTACAACGGCAAGAAGTACACGACGATCGATGTGCCGGGTGCGGTCGGCAGCTATGCACACGGCATTGATCTGGCGGGCGACGTGGTTTACTCCTGGACGGACAGCACTGGCGTCTTTCACGGAGCCTTGCGCACGGGTGGAAAGTATTACAAGTTTAAGGACCCGAAGGGGACGGATGGGACGTACGGGGACGGCATTAACGACAACCATCTGGTCGTAGGCGTGTACCACACCAATGGCGGCGCTGTGGCGGAGGGTTTCAAGGCTGCTTATTGATGTGGAAAGTGCGATGTTGCGTGTGCAACGCCTAACAAATCCTTTGGGAGAGAAATCATGCGAAAAGGCTGGTCAGGGCTGGGGCTTTTTGTGACGTTATTGGCACTCGCATCCGTGGCGGCAGCGGCGGAAACGCCGAAGTTAACCTTCAAGTTCACCACCATCAAAGTCAAGGGTGCGCAGAGCACGGCCATCTATGGCGTCAACAACGCCGGGGCGATGGTGGGATCGTACGTCGACAGCACCGGAGTGCGGCATGGCTTCATGCTTTCCGGCGGCAAGGTGAAGAAGCTCGACGATCCCAAGGGCACGGACACTTATTGTTTCGCCATCAACAAAGCGGGGGCGATTGTTGGTTACTACGCGACCGCAAGCCATAACGCTCAGGCTTTCCTGTATCAGAAGGGAAAGTTCACGGACATCAGTCCGTCTGGCTCGACCGGATCGCAAGCTCTCGGCATCAACGACCACGGAGACATTAACGGTAATTTCGGCGACTCGAAAGGGTCGCATGGCTTCCTGTTGAAGGGCGGCAAATATACCACGCTGGACGTGCCCGGGGCTCAGGATACACTCGGTGGCGGCATCAACAACGCCGGCCTGATGACCGAGGTCTGGCTGGATTCAAGCTTCAGTTCCGAATCGTCGCTGTACAACGGGGAGGCTTACAAGAAGATTAATGTTCCGGGTGAGCCGAACTCGGATGCCGCCGCCATCAACAATCTCGGAGATATCGTTTACTCCTGGGAAGGTACGGGTGACACGTATGGCGGGGCGCTCTGGCACGGCGGCAAGTATTACAAGTTTCACGTTCCCAAGGGCGACAGAACTTTCGGGTACGGGATCAATGACCATAGCGTCATCGTGGGCGCGTACACCGACGACAGCGGTGTGCTCAGCGGCTTCTCGGCAACTTATCAATGAGGCCACCGTCAGCGACTGGGGGGGTCTGACGGTCCGCGTTATCCCCCCAACGCAGTGTAGAAGATATTCACTTTGCGCCAGCGTCAAGGGGGATCGCTTCGAAGTACTTTGGCACAATCACTCTTGTCTTCGGTGAGGCGGCCACGATCTCCTGTACGAAGGACTGGAGGGCGTCGAGAGCAGGCTGCTGCGAAGCACCATACGGCGCTAGAAAGTTGTCCCAATGCGTCGGGAGGACCAGGGCTGGATAATGCAGGTCGCGCATAAGGCGGCCGCTGTAGTCATAGATTTCCTTTCGCGAAGCAGCTGCCCCGATTAACGCGACGTCCGGCTCCAGTCCCATGATCTCGCGTTCGATGTAGTTCATCCCACCAAACGCGAGAATCTGATGACCGTGAAAACGAATCAGGTAAGCGAGCGTGCCTCCCTCGGGATGGATCTGTTCCAGGGTTAACGGGGCTTTCATTCCAGCCGGGGTGGTAGCGGAACTGAAGTAGTGCTTGTGGTCCAGAGGGCTGTGAATGCTGGGAATGACTTTGAGAGAAAAAGAACCGAATTGGTAGTCCTCGCCGCCACGCACGGTGAGTAGCTGTGCTTCGGGCACGCCGTAGGCCCGCATCACATTTTCCGTGCTCTCGGTGCCGATCACCGTGGCGCCAGTTTTGAGGGCGATGTGAGGAACATCGAGAATGTGGTCGTAATGGGTGTGAGTGACGAGAACAAAATCCGCTCGCTGAATGTGCGAGTCGATTGCCGCCACATCCGGCGCGGCAACATCATTCCATCCGTACGCCTTGCGAGTGTCTCCGGCAAGGGAGTGGCTCGACGATCCTCCCGGCGGCGCTGGTCCGTTGATTCTTGACAGATACGGATCGATGAGGATGGCCGTGGTTCCGTCGGAGATTTCCCAGCCTGCCGTTCCCAGATATTTCAGGACGACTGGATGACTTCCGTCCGCGTTCTGTTGGTCCTGAGCCGCTAGAGTTCCGAGCGCAATTACCACGAATATTAAGCACACGAACCCGGATTTCGTCATTATGGAGTGCCTCCAGACCGAACTTAGGGCAGAGTTCAGTTTAGCGGCGGAGAAGTCATGCCGATGAAGGAAGTCCCGAGAAACTTCCCCTGGGCATCGAAATTCCAGGTGAACATGGCAAATCCGGCGTGGGCGCAAGCGGGGCATCCGTTGCGCAAGGGATAGCTCACCACAAACTGGGTTCCGCCGCTGGGTCCGGTTTGCGAGTTGGGCCAGGTCGTCCCGTCACGATCCCCCGGCCACAGATTGACTTTGGGAAACTGATTCTTCAGATCCTGAAACTGGAAACTCTGCTCCATCGTTTTTGTGTCGAGCAGCTTCAGATCCTCGACATTGACGATGGGCGGCTGCCCATTCACCAGCAGGAGTCCATAGTTCGTGTTGGCTCGCAGGGGATAAGTGATCCATGCGAAGCTGACCGGGCTCTGGTTTTGGAAGCCAGTCATAACACCGAATTCGCCGCGGCTCTGCTTGGCAAGTGTGCGCGTAAAGCTGACGGCGTCAGGCGGAGCGCCGGCTTTCGCCATCTGGTCGATCAGGCAGTCCACGTCGCCGGGATGTGCCTTATCGCAAGCCGCGTGAGCCGTGGCCAGGAATTGCTGTGGCACCTTCCATACCGCGGACGAGCCAATCTTCGCCGCGCCACCCTGCGCGTGTGCCGCTACGCATCCGGCCATGAAGATGACAGCGAGAAGTAGACGCGAATTCCACATAATCTTCCCTCAGCGGCATCATTCTATACTTTGTTGCCTCGTACGGTATTTTCCGCGGTCAGGCGATTGCCAGATTCTTCGGCTCACTGGGATCGATGGTGAGCTCGGCATCCCAGATGCCTTCGAAATCGACGAAGTAGCCTTGGATCTCAAGGCCAGGGATGGCACGGGATAAACAGGCGGCCGCGCGTTGCAACTCCTGCTCGTGATGAACGGCTTCGGCCCGAGAATCGCCGTGAAAACCGCCGTCCAGGCCTCCGTAGGCGCCGCAATCCGAGTGCACCATCAGAATCACCCGCTTGGTTCCGTGCAGCTGTATCGACGTGCGGATCTGCTCCAGAACAAATTCCCGATCGCTCTCCTGCTCCGGAGACGCCAGGCACTTGGCTCCCCCGGCAACCTTGATGGGGTCAGAGTGGCCCACCCCAATCCGTTTGAGAAACGTGGCAAAGCCCACGTCAAAGCGATTGTCAAAACACCACAGAATGGCCGCATCACAAAGATACCTGGCTCGGGGAGCATCGAAGTGGAAGACCTTTTTCATGGAGGGCCCTCGGCGGTCGAAATGCTTTCGCAGCTATCTTACCTGAGAGTTGATCTGCCTTGGGGGTAGCCGCTCTAGAACACGGGCCTTTTGCTTTTTTTGGCGAGGGTGAAGAAGCCGGCAGCCACCAATTCTGATCGTTTATGCCTGGCTTCCGAGGTTAATTTTCGGACCCGCGATAGTTGCAAAACTTTTCAGCTTGTAAGTCGTCTTCGCCGATACTAGAATTGCCGCAATTAATGTTCTTCTCCGCCAGCCCAGAGAGCGGTTTACACTTCACGTTTTGAAAGCGTCCCGACTATGGACAAACCCCATCAAACAGCGAGCTTCGTCCCCAAGATGTTTAAGCGAATTACAACCGCTCTCTTGGCATTGGCTGTGGGTGTGGGCGCAGTTCTGGTCGCTGGCCGAGCGGCCCAGGCACAAACCTACACAGTACTTTATGCGTTCCAGGGCGGATCCGACGGCGCCTTCCCTTATGCAAGTTTGCTTCGCGACAAATCCGGCAACCTGTACGGCACCACGTCGAAGGAAGGTTCCTTTCAGGGTGGAACTGTCTTTAAGGTGGACACGAGTGGCACCGAGACAGTTCTCCACAGCTTCAGCGGTCCCGACGGCAGCAATCCCTATGCGGGACTGATTCGAGATGCTGCCGGCAATCTCTACGGCACTACGTACTACGGTGGCGTCTACGGATATGGAACTGTGTTTAAGCTGGATGCGCACCAAAACGAAACCGTCCTCTACAGTTTCACCGGAGGCCGCGACGGTTCGAACCCGGCGGCCTCTGTGCTCCTCGATGCCGCTGGCAACCTCTATGGCACAACGGAATATGGCGGCGCCTTCTCGATCCACTGCTTTTCGGGCTGCGGAGTCGTATTCAAGTTGAGCGTGCAGGGGAAAGAAACGGTTCTTCATAAGTTCACGCGCAAGGCAGACGGGGCATTTCCGTCCGCCGGGTTGCTGCGGGACGCGGCAGGAAACCTGTATGGCACCACGACAGCCGGAGGAAATTACGATGCGGGCACAGTCTTCAGGATCGCGAAGAGCGGCACAGAATCCGTGATCCACGTTTTTGGAACAGATGGGAAGAGTCCATACGCAGGACTGATCGGCGATGGCAAGGGGAATCTCTACGGAACAACTTCCCATGGCGGTACCTCGCTGCATGGAACGATATTCAAGCTGGACAAGGCCGGACAAGAAACCGTGCTCTTCAATTTCGACGGCATCGATGGAGGGGAGTCCGTGGCAGATCTGGTTCGGGATCCGGCCGGAAATCTTTACGGGACCACCGTGCAGGGCGGCAGTACCAATTGGGGTACGATTTTTAAACTCGATAAAGCTGGCCACGAGACTATATTGCACAGCTTTACATACCTAGAAGGTGATTCTGACGCGGCCCTGATTCGAGATTCGGACGGGAATCTGTATGGCACGGCGGGAAATTGCAGCAATTGCAACTTTGGAACCGTGTTTCGGCTGACTCCGTAAAGATAGTGCTGCGCGATAAGGAACGGTGCGACGGCATGGCAAGGGAACAGGCAGTTTCCTGCTTCGAAAGGAAAAGGGTTATGGCGCGACAACACCTGAACTTGACTCGAAGACACACCCCGGTACCACTTGAACGACTAGAGAAGCGCTTGTTCGCCTATGCCTGCGCAGCGGGCGCGGCCGGCGTTGGAACGCTCGCCTTGGTACAACCCGCTGAAGCGAAAATCATCTACACCTCAGCCAACGTAAGCTTTCACGGAAAGTATTCTCTCGATCTCAACCACGACGGGGTCAGCGACTTTGTTTTCTATCGCAGCTCCCTGTCCAACGGGACATACGCCCGTACTTTTCTTTCCGTCGATGCTGTAGTGCGCAGTAACCGAATCTGGGGAACCAGTAAGGGAGGAAGAAACTCCGGAGCCTCAGACCTCAAGGCTGGAGTTCTAGTCGGACCGAAAGGAAAATTCAACCTCTCGCAGGCGAGGATGGCGTCGTGGTTCGCCGCCACCACCAGCGGCGGCAAAACCTTCGCTGGATACTACGGTCCGTGGGCCAACGGCGGCAAGGGCGTCAAGAATCGATACGTCGGTCTGAAGTTCATGATTAGGGGGAAGGTCCACTTCGGGTGGGCTCGAGTAACCGTTACCTTCGCCGGGCATCATGCCGTTGCCGGTACCTTGACCGGCTACGCCTACGAGACCATCCCCAACAAAGCCATCGTCACAGGTAAGACGAAGGGCACAGAAGGGCCCACCGTCCAACCCGCTACGCTCGGCCACCTGGCAAGAGGCGCATCCGCCATTCCTGTGCTCCCCCCAGGGACGAATTAACATCACCGCGCTGTTCTCGTTCGGGCGAGGCCGGATCCATGCGATTCGACATTTACTTCCAACCGGGTTAGCGGGCTCGCCGAGTTGCAGTCGGTCCTTTTCGCTAGAGCTCGACCCGACAGTTTCTTGTTGACTCGACCCATTTGGCTAGGTAACCTTAGTTCTGGCATGTTATCTGCTAGATAATAAGGTCTTTGACAATCTGATCGCGGGACGCAATGGGCCCGGGTGTAGAACACTAGCGTGGTCCCAGCGCACCACCCGTAACTCCCATGTTCTCTAGATTTTGCGTTTAACTCCTTTAAACTCAAAGATCTAGCACATAGTGGAATTTTAAGTCCTTTGGGCTCTAGATTTTGCGGACGAGACGGGGGGAGGGGTATCCGGTACTAAACAGTAAAATCCATCCCATTTTGGGAAGGACGGCGGCCGTTCAGCGGGCCGGCGGAATGCTGACGATCAGGCCTTTGGGGCCGACGGCGATGGCTTCCCCGGTTGGGCTGACGCTGACCGCGTTCAGGTTCAAGTCCCAGCTTTTCTGTGACGATGTTTTCTGCGATGGCGTTTTCGCGATGTCATCTTCATAAGCGGACCGCGACGATCCCACCACCAGCACCGGCGCGCTTTCGGAGTTTGCCTTCGCAAAGGCTACTCCGGAAAAGTAGACTTGCGGTGAAACCGGCGATAGGGTCCAGGTGAGGCCGCTGTCGTTGCTAAAAGCAAGGTGGGGGCCATCCTGCTCGGGATGTTTGTAGTCTCCGCCCGCGATCACCCCATGGATCGCGTCGCGGAAGGCGATGGAGAAAATGCCGGCCGAGTCTGGCCCGTGTCTGATCGGCGTATCGGCGACGCTCCAGGTTTTGCCGGCGTCGGTGGAACGAAATACGCGCGCGGCCTTTCCGCCGGTGGCGAACCAGACGTTGGCGCTGCCTTGGACGGTGATGCAAGTCCCGCTGGCGGCAAATGCACCCTCGCCTTCAACAGCGGGCGGGATCGCGTCGGGGGGCACGGGCTTCCAGTTCGCCCCGCCATCGTCGGTCGCGATCAATTCAAATTTGAGCTTGCCAGAGCTATCGGCGATAGGATCGCCGACGGCAACGCCGCGATCACGGTCCCAAAAAGCCATGCAATCGAAAAAGCCCTTGGGATCTTTGTTGGTAAATTGCAGAGTCCAACTTTTGCCAGCGTCGACGGTCTTGTAGATGCGCGACTGCTCACCCGGTCCAGCGCTCAGCAGGTAGGCCAACTCGGCGCTGAACGCTTCCACATCGCGGAAGTCGAGGGCTTCAGCGCCGGGGACTTGCGCTGGTTGCCACGAATTTCCGCCATCGGTTGTGCGCAGATAGGTTCCATGAGTACCGCTGGCCCACGCAACTCCGCCAGCGAGAACGCTGACGCCGCGCAGGTTTTCGGTCGTGTTGGATTTCTGGACAGTCGGATTCTGTGCGAGAAGCGTCGAGGCAAGGAACAGGGGCACGAGAAAATAAGGGCGCATGCGATGATTGTGCCAGAAGTTATGGGTTGAGTTTGCATAATTAAGCCGACATCTCGAAAGACAAGGAATGCCATGACGAAGGTTCTGCTGGAGATTTGTTGTGGATCGATTAATGATGCGATTGAGGCCGAAAAAGGCGGAGCAGATCGGGTAGAACTTTGTTCCGCGCTCTTTCTGGGCGGGTTGACGCCTTCGCTGGGAACGATCCAGGAAGCGAAGCAGAGATTAAAGATTCCGATCATGGTGATGGTGCGTCCGCGCGGCGGAGGGTTCGCGTACTCGGAAGCCGAGATGGCGACCATGGAGCGCGACACGGAAGCGGCGATGGAGAACGGAGCCGACGGTGTGGTGTTTGGCATTCTGCAATCCGACGGAAGTATTGACCTCGCGCGATGCCGGCGCATTCGCCGGTTGATCGGGACGCGCCAGGCGGTCTTCCATCGTGCCTTCGATGTGACTCCTGATCCCTTCGAGGCTCTGGAACAACTTGTGGATTTGGGAATGACGCGCGTTCTCACCAGCGGTCAGAAAGAGAGCGTCCCTGAGGGCGTGGACCTGATCAAAACGCTGATCGAGCGCGCGGGCAACCGCGTTGAGATTCTGCCCGGCGGCGGGATTCAGCATTGGAACGTGAACGAGATTGTCGAGCGAACTGGAAGCCGGCAAGTGCATCTGACTGCGTGGGGAACTGTTTCCGATACTTCGACGCAGGCGCGCCCGGCGATTACATTCGGTGGAGCTTTGTACCCGCGGGAAGATCGCTATCACGAGACCGATGCGAACGTGGTGCGGCAGCTGGCGGAGATGCTGAGGAGTTAGCAGGGCGACGGAGTTGCAATCCTGCCACTCCCGGAGGCAACCAGATTCCTCGTCGCTTCGCTCCCCGGAATGACAGTTTTCCGCAGAACTACTTCTCGTTGAACTCGACGAAAGCTCCTGTGGTCCCGTAGTACAGGCGGATGCTGCACTGCCTGGGCGCAACGTGAGCAAACGAAGCCTGCAGCTGTTTGGGCGGCGAGTCAACTCCGCCGAGTTCCATAGGAGCGCGCACCAGGTCCTGCTTCTCGTCGTAGGCTTTGGGGTTGGTGACGTTCTTGCTTACGATCAAAGTCCACTCTTTCTTGTTCGGGATCACGTACATGCTGTAGGCACCCACGGCGATCTCAACGTGATTCAGAATGAGCGGAACCTGGGTGAACAGCGTCATGGGAGAACCGCCGGGCAGCCATACCTTGCCGTTGTGGGGTTGGTCCTTCTCGCTCATGACGGAGGTGTTGTATTCCACGGTGATTTCCTTGCCGTCGGCGAAATCGCAGGTGACCGTGCCGGTTTGGTCGTTCTGATCCGCTTGTTCAGCGGCGGCGGCGGATGCCAGAGAAAACTGAGTGATCAAGACGAAGCAGACGGCTAGCACACGCATGAAGTATTCCTCTCCGCGGACTAGACTTCTTACCTCACACAGCCAATGCCGCTTCATTGTACTTCGCCCCAACGGCAATTGCAGTTGGAATCCTCGCCGGAGAGCGGTTCTTCGGAGGTACGCCGACGAGGCTTCGTCACTCTCATAACACGTTGGGCCAGACCCGGGTAGTGATATGTCCTGTTCGGACGTTGGTCTTCGGTGACGTTCTCTTATCTCCGGGGCATTGCTACTGTGGTTAGCCAGCAGCAAGAAAGGCTGGCTCGAATCACATCATGGCAAAGAGTGAGAAATCGTCATTGCAACTCAAGATTCTCTACGGCGAGGGGGACGCGGAAGTGCTTGCGTCACAAGCAGTTTCCATCCAGAAGGCGGGCCATCAGGTCGAGACCGCAGTAGGCCGCAAGAGTATCGACGAGGCAGCGCGGCGCGGCGGGTTTGACCTCGTAATTCTTGGCCCCACGTTGACCAGGAACGACCGGCACCACCTGCCGTACGTAATCAAGAAGGCGCAGGCGGCGACGCGGGTTCTGGTCATGCACACCGATGGGGACGGGCATCCCGCGGTGGATGCGAATACCGATACCGGCCGAAGCATGGCCGACGTGGTGGCGAAAATCACTTCGTTGATGGCGAACGGCGAGATCACCTCGCATGGGCTGGCGAAAGGTGCGGCAGCCGGCAAGTAGTTAAACCTTCAATCCTCTGTTGGCAGTTCTCGGTGAGGCGGCCTTGGGGCCGCCTTTCTTAATTGGATCCGGCATCTTGTTCGATAAGAATCAAAATAGTAAGAGTGGGACGGAAGGGCCGCCAGCGCCCTTTCTCGGGCTCAATTTTGCCGGCTCGCGATAGAATATCGACGCGAATTCAATTTGCGAGAACAGGTGAGTATGAACGAACAAGCGTCGGTCACGTCGGCCATTGGAAACGCGCAGAAGAAAATTTATGTGACCCGGACCGGGCTGCCACTTTCCTTTCATCTGGAGTGGCCTTTTCGGAAGTCCACTTCGGGGGCGGATTTTTTCTTCTTGCATGCCGACATCCGGCTGGAGAACTCGGCAGGATTGCACGCGCCGGTGGCAGTGAACTTGTCAGTTACCGTGCGCGAGGTGTTGCCGTCGCTCGAAGCGAAAGACGCAGAGCAGCCAGTGATCAATGCACTGCGCAAAGAAGTGGACCACCGACAACTGGAGTTCGTAAAGTCGGGCAAGCTCGTGCCCGTTCACTTTTCCAGCCGTCACTACGATTTCAAGCGCAATAAATGGATGTTCGGCAAGGCGAGCGCCCAAGACATCGCGTCGCTGCTGGAACGAAAAGTCTACTGGCAAACACGGCAGGTGGGCGGACCAGTATGGATGGGAGATCCAACCGAGGCTTTGTACGTTGAGACGTCAGCGGAACACTTACTGGAGGTCGCCAGGAAACTGGAAGCTCAGGGGCTGATCAAGCGGAAGGGAGATTGGGCGACGGCGAATCCTTCCTTGATGGAGCAGACGGTGAAGTTCGAAGCCGACATGCGCGCGGCTTTGGAGGAGTTGGAGAAGAAGCACGCGTTTGAAAGAGGATAGGACAGATCGACTAACGAATAACCTAGCGGCGCCTCGCGCTCTAAGGCGCCATGCCTTCTTCCATCCACTGTTTGAACCGTGCGACCTGGTCCTTAGGCCAAGGTTCGTCGCAGGGCATGCTGCCGTCGAGAACGCGTGCGTAGATTTCTTCAGCTTGAGATTTAACGTCGGCGAACGACGAGAGGTCGAGGCCGAAATCCTTCATCGTGTCCACGTCGGGAGTGTCGCGAAACATTGGGCGAATGTCTTTGGCGAAGCTTAGAGCCATGAAACACCTCAATGTGCTCCTCTCACTAACGGAGCAAGCCTGACGGAATTCTAATCGCTACTCTGCTTTCATGGCGTCGATCGAGCGAAAAAGCTCGTCGCTAGGCTGCTTGACCTCAACAAAGGGATGGCCCTTGGCTTTGCTGCTGACCACGTAGATCGTCGGGGTGTGCTCCAGGTGGAGCGATCTCCCCAAGTCGCGTTCGGCGTTGACTTCAGCGGCGAACTTGCCCTGCGGATCGACCACGAAAGGTAAGTCCACTTTATGATCGGCAGCAAACTTTTCGGAGAATTGTCGCAGGTTGGTGGGAAAGATTTCGGGCTGGTGTTCGAAGATGTAGTCACGGAAATCTGAGCCAAGCTGCTTGGAGTGGCTGTCGAAATAGTGGGCGATGACGGCTGCTTCGTAAGACCAGTTGTGCATGGGCAGCGGGAAGTCGTGACGCACGACGGGAATCTTGTAAGTCTTGGCCGCTTGCTGGACGAGAGGGGCCTCGCGCCGGCATTGCGGGCATTGCAGATCCTCGAAGACCACGATGGCGATCTGCGCACCTTTCGGAGGACGCAGGGCAGGGTTGACAGAATCCTGCGCGGAAGCCAAAGACGCAAACATCGCGACAAAGAAAACAAATCGAACCAGGTTTCTATTCATGGCAGAATCAGTACCAGCCTTATTTAATGTATCGCAGTTAATGCGCACCGTCACTCCCGGGGCGCGAGATCACAATGGTTCCGAGGCTCAACAACGTTAGCAAAGAAATCGCCGCGAGCGAGGCGACGCAGTACACGCACCAAACGCCAAGGATATGAGCTTCCACGTGTGCCAGGTAAAGCGAAAATGACAGGCCCACTAACGCCGCGGCCAGAAACAACCGGTAGGCACGCTTAAGCGCAAGCAGAGCCAGGAAGACGTAACCAGCCATACCGATCACAGCCACCGGAATCCCCGCGAGCATTGCGAACGGGCTGTGGTTCACGATTCCGCAGTCCCAGCGCTCGTTGATGCTGCATGGAGAGCTGTCGGTCCGATAGTGTTCGCGGAGCGCAAGGCCGGAGGCTATGAAGCCAAGAAGTGTCAATGAAACCAGGACGTACCGCATCAAGCCGGGATTCCCCTCGCCGAATTAAGACAGTCCACATTTTACCCTAACTTCGCCTTCTGGCCGGTCTGCGACGCGAGTGCGAGGGGGTCCCAGCCAGGCAAGAGCTCAGAGCAGCCGGAGTTGGCGGCGTTCCAGGGCGAGCAGCTTTTCCTTGATCGGCAGGCCGCCTCCGTAACCGGTGAGCTTGCCATTGCTGCCGATGACGCGGTGGCAGGGGATCACGATGGGGATTGGGTTCGAGCCATTGGCGAGGCCAACAGCTCGAGACGCCTTCGGATTTCCGATCCGGCCAGCCAGTTCGCCGTAGGAGATGGTCTCGCCATAAGGAATATCGCAAAGGCGGCGCCAGACTTCGAGCTGAAACGGCGTACCTTCGGGTGCGAGCTGGAGGTCGAAGGTCTCAAGCTCTCCGGCGAAATAAGCGTGGAGCTGGCGGATAGTCTCGTCGAGTGGGGCGCGGTCTTCCTTCCAGGAAGGTTCTGGCTGTGCCGGATGCCTTCCGTTCACGAAAAGGATCTCGCGTAGTCCTGCTTCATCCGCGGCCAGCAACAACGGTCCGAGCGGACTTTCGATTTGAGTGTAGAACCTCGTGCTCATTTCTGGTTGCTCCGTACCAAGATAGACCATCAGAGGGAGTAGCGTCGGCCGTTTTCGGCCATGAATGTGTGGATAAGACTGCCGAGCCTCGCTCGGCCGGACAGCCGGGGGCGGCTGTCTCCAAGTGCGGCTGGCCTCGACTAGAGCGCGGCAGCCTGTTGGCGGCGCTTGGCCTGAATCTCGATGTACACGTGCACGAGCGATACCGCTGCGGGCGTAACCCCGGGAATCCGGGATGCATGGGCCAGAGTGCGCGGCCTGATCTTCAACAGAATTTCCTGCATTTCGCGGGAGAGGCCGCTCACAGACTGAAAGTCGAACCAGTCGGGGATGGCGCGCTGCTCGGCTTTCTTCAAGCGCTCGATGGCTCTCTGTTGTTGCAACAGATAGCCTTCGTATTTGATTTCGGTTTCTACTGATTTGAGTTCGTTTCTTATTTCGGACGATAGAGCGGCCACGGATTCGCGCCGATTTGCAAGGATTTGTTCCCTGTCAAAGAATGCCGGCTCCAATTCGCGGAGGATCGGGACGAGGTTCTCGATCGTGATCTCGGGGCGCTTGAGAAGTTGGGCACAGGTTTGGCCCAGAGCGGCAGAAAGGTGATTCGCATCCGGCAGAGGAACACAAGGTCCCTCGACATGCGCCTCACTCCGCTCGGGATGACAGATTGAAACCATTTCTGCTGGGGAAATCCTTGACAGCATCGCGCTAGTTAGTTTGGTTTTCTCCAACAGCTGTTTCATTGCTTCCAGGCGCTGTTGCTTGGCCAGGAAGTCGGCCCAGGCTGGTTCGGTGATCAATCCGATTCTGCGGCCGTGCGGAGTCAGGCGACGGTCGGCGTTGTCGATACGCAAGTGCAGGCGGAATTCGGCGCGCGACGTGAACATTCGATAAGGCTCGTTGGTGCCCTTTGAGATCAGGTCGTCGATCAGAATCGCGGTGTAGGCTTCGGTGCGATCGAGGATGAGCGGCGCCTCGCTCTTCACTTTCAGCGCGGCGTTGATTCCGGTCATCAGACCCTGGCAAGCGGCTTCTTCATATCCGCTGGTCCCGTTGATCTGGCCGGCGAGGAACAAGCCGGCAATCTTTTTGGTTTCGAGCGTGCGCTCAAGCTCGGTCGGATCGATCGAGTCGTACTCGATGGCATAGCCGGGACGCAGCATTTCCGCGCTCTCGAGACCTGGAATGGATTTGAGTATTGCTAGCTGAACCTCGACCGGCAGCGAGGTGCTCATACCGTTGACGTAGATTTCGTGCGTGTTCAGTCCCTCGGGTTCGAGGAAGAGTTGGTGCGTGGTCTTGTCAGGAAACTTTACGATCTTGTCTTCGATCGAAGGACAATATCGTGGGCCGATGGATTGAATCTGCCCACTATACATGGGAGAACGATGTACGTTTTCGCGAATGATGCGCTGCGTTTCGGGCGTCGTCCAGGCGATGTAGCAGGGTACCTGCGAATCGTGATGCGTGACTCGCTTGGTACGGAAACTAAACGGAGTGGGATCGACGTCCCCGGGTTGAACTTGGAATTGCGACCAGTCGATGGTGCGGCCGTCGAGGCGTGGCGGCGTTCCGGTCTTGAGGCGACAACCGCGCAGACCGAGTTGCTTTAGCGATTCGCCCAAGAGGACGGCGGCGGGTTCACCTGAGCGTCCGGCGGGATACTGTTGCTCTCCGCAGTGGATGAGACCGTTGAGAAATGTGCCGGTAGTGATAATGATGGCAGAGGCACCGACAGTGCGGCCATCGCGAAGTTTGATTCCACGACAAATTCGGTCGCTGGTCGTTGGTTGTTGGACGTTGGCGAAACCTTCCGGGTCCGCAGGGGCAGCCAACGACGAACGACCAACGGCCAACGACTCTTCAATAATCAATTCCGCCACTTCTGCTTGCTTGATCTTCAGGTTTGGCTGGGACTCCAGCACCTCGCGCATCTTCAGACGATAGGCTTGCTTGTCGCACTGGGCGCGGGGAGACCAGACGGCGGGTCCGCGAGAAGTGTTGAGCAGGCGAAACTGGATCCCAACCGCGTCGGTGATTTCGCCCATGATGCCGCCGAGGGCATCCACTTCGCGGACAAGGTGTCCCTTGGCGATTCCACCCACCGCAGGATTGCAGGACATTTGCGCAATCAGGTCGACATTGAGCGTGTAGAGGGCAGTCTTCAAACCCATGCGGGCCGCGGCCATGGCGGCTTCGCATCCGGCATGGCCAGCGCCAACCACGACTACATCGAATTGTTCGGTGAAGGACATCCTTGGTTTCTATTCTAGCAATGAGTGGGCAAGGATGTTGGGCGTCGCCATGCCCACGTGAATCTCTAGAATTGCGGGCCTCCGATATCGGTGAAAATGGCCTCTTGCCACTGCGGAGACGCGAAATACCAGTTGCTGGCTCCGGCTTCATGGTTGTTTCCGCCGAGACCGTAGGCGATGGTTGGCGTCCGCCAATAATCCATTCCCACCTGCAGCAGGGCTCCCGGAGAAACCTTGACGCGGGCTTTCACGGTGCAGCCTTCGAGGGTTCCTGTCGGCAACGCGGCGCGGGGCGACGCACTCCAAAAATGCAGACGCGATCACCGCGTTGGCCCACTGGGAGGACGATCGCGTGGTTCGCTACATCATGAGTTAGGGGCATGGGGTCGTGCTGATCGGTGCCGAACCACGGATCGCGGCGATAAAGGCCACCCCGAACGCTGCCGCTGTCGTCATTGAGGATTACGTCTTTGCCATCCACTCGGCAAACAAGTTGCGTCGAGGCAATTTCTACTTCAGCCGATTCGTAGCCGGGCACGCGCGTGTCCGCGATCGCGATTCCCCACAGCAGTGCGGACTTGAAGTCGGGGGGCGGCGCAACCGGGTTCACATACCCGCTTTTGTAGCTCACCTCGTCCGGGACGCGCGGGTCGTTCGAAATGACGAACGCGAATGGACTCGCAGCGCGGCCTCGCGGCGTAACCGCCGTGAGTGTGGAGGTGACGCTCTTATGCGGAACCAGGATGATGAGCTCTTCGGAGGAGACGACCCGGAAAACAGCGCTGGTTGAGCCAAACAAAACGGCTGAGGCTTCCTGTAAGTTCTTGCCCGTGATCTCCACGCGGGAGCCCTCGGGCCCGCCGGTCGGAGAAATTCGGAGAATCTCGGGGCGGGTCGATTGCGCGATTGCTGCTGGGGACACAGCTGCGAGCAGCGCGCCATAAACCATCGCCGCGATCTTCATGCGCTTCCCTCTGTAAACAAATGAAAAAACTCGCGCCTACATTATCTGACGGCACTTGCTCTCCGCTCGCTGAAAACTCCATGATCGCCGCGACGAATTCCCGGATTGGGGCCAGTTGCGTGCGCCTTGTGCGCCCCGTATATTGGAGTGTCCTGGAGGCGCAATCATGAATACCGAGCAATTCTTCGAACAACTGGATACGCGGATCGCGAAGTATGATCTGCTTTGCCATTCTTTCTATCGAGCGTGGAGTGCGGGCAAGCTTACCCGCGAGGATCTACGGGAGTACGGGCGCGACTATTACCATCACGTCGAAGCCTTTCCCGTCTATCTGGCCGAGTTGGGTATCCGCCTCGACGAAAGCGAACTCCGCCGAGCAGTGCTGGCCAACATGGCGGATGAGAAAGGGATGGCGGACGCATCTGGCGAGCAATCGACGCCGCATTCCGAGCTATGGCTGGACTTCGCCGAGGGGATGGGGGCGCGCCGTGACATGCGCGGACATGTTCCCGTGCCCGAGATTGCAGAGCTGACCGCATTCTTCCATCGCGTCGCGAGTGAGGGTACGCCGGAAGAAGCGCTGGCGGCTTTCTACGCCTACGAGTCGCAGGTACCGCGGGTCGCGAGGGAGAAGGCACGCGGGCTGCGAGAAATGTATGGCGCCGACGAAGGCGTCAACGCCTACTTCACCCTGCACGCGACGGCGGATGTTTACCACTCGCAGGTGTGGCGTCAGCAGTTGGAAAAACGGCTGCAATCGAATCCACAGGTCGAGAAGCAGGCCTTGGTTGCGGGGGAAAATGCTGCGAAGGCGTTGTGGCACGCGCTGGACGGAATCGAGACTCGGCGAACGGAGAAGGTGGCGGCGTAGACAGCCTCTTTCAAATCGAGAAACTAAAGATGGGCCAGTGATTCGCTAGAATCATTGGCCTTTCTTTTTTTGGGATTTCTCTTATGGCGAAAACGATACCAATTGGCGCTCGTGGCACGGCCGAGGAGACGGTTGAATTCAAGCACACGTTGACCTCCCACCACCCCGAACTGCCGCCGGTGTATTCGACTCCTGACATGATCCGGTTGATGGAAACCGCTGCCTTCCAGGCGCTGCAACCTTACTGCGAAGGAGACGAGATCACCGTGGGTACGGCCATTCATGTGGAACATCGCGCTGCGGGCGGGATCGGAGCGCGCATACGGGCGGAGGCGGTGCTGGAATCGATCGATGGCAAATTTTATGTCCTCCGCGTGACCGCTCGGGACGATGCCCAGGAAATTGGCCGTGGGACGGTGGGGCGGGCGGTGGTCAGCGTCGGGCGCTTTATGGAGAAAATGAGGAAGGGCAGTCTTGCCGACGGCCAAGCACCTCTTTAGCGGACCTGTAGGACCCTCGCCCTAATCGGCCGACTGTGTGGATTACTATGTTTGAGTGCAGGCACTGGGACGCTCTGTATTTGAATACGTGCGCCATCACACGCTCGTGAAAGCTGGAGATCGCGTGGGCGTAGCGGTGTCGGGTGGGGCGGACTCGGTGGCCTTGCTGCGTCTGCTGCTGGAACTGCGCAAGGAAGTCGGCATCGTCCTTTCGGTGGTTCATTTCAACCACAAGTTGCGCGGGGCAGAGTCGGATCAAGATGAACGGTTCGTGGCTGAATTGGCTCAGGAGCACAAGTTGGAACTGCACTGCGAAGGCGGCGACGTGGCTGCCCATGCCGCGAAAAAACATCTGAGCCTGGAAACGGCAGCCCGCGAAATGCGCTACCAGTACTTTCGGCAATTGCTGCTGGAAGGCGGGTTGAACCGGATTGCGACCGGACACACGCTGGATGATCAAGCCGAAACGGTCTTGCTGAAAATCGTTCGCGGCGCCGGTAGTCGTGGGCTGGCGGGCGTCTATCCGTCGCTGAAGGTCTCCAGTTCTCAGCCTCCAGCTCGCAGCTCCCGGCAGGAACACAACAGCGAGGCCGCAACCATCATTCGTCCCTTGCTTCGAACCAGGCGGAAAGACCTCGAGCCTTATCTTCTTGCGTTGGGGCAAAGCTGGCGGGAGGACAAGAGCAATCGCGACTTGCGGCATAGGCGCAATCGAGTGCGGCATGGAATTTTGCCTCGCCTGGAGCGCCACCTGAACCCCGCGGTTCGCGAGGCACTGGCGGAGACGGCAGAGATTGCACGGGCCGAGGAGGAGTATTGGGATGCCGAAGTCGCGCGCGCGCTTCCCTTGGCCTGGGACGCGAGAACAGGACGCGTACTAAAAATCCCGGCGCTCTTGAGCTTGCCGCTGGCTTTGCAACGGCGAGTGGTCCGAGCGGCCGGCGAGTCGTTAGGCTTGCAGCTCGATTTCCAGCACGTGGAAGAAATTCTCGCCCTGGGATCGAACCCGTCTGCATCGGCCAAGTCCACCGGAATACCGAATCGGTGGGTGGTTTTGCGAAACAAGGGCAGCTTACGCTTTGAACTTCCAAGCCGCACCCCGCGCAAATTGGACTACGAATACTGCCTCTCCATACCCGGATCGGTGCAGGTCCAGGAGACGGAATCCCGTTTCGAAGCAGTATTGGTTTCTGGAAATGCTGCCGGGGGTTATAATCCCGAGAATTTGTTGGATCGGTCGTTACTGGCACCAGAACTCAAAGTCAGGAACTGGCATGCTGGCGATCGCTTCTGGCCGCTGCACACCAAGGGGCCTAAGAAGATCAAGGAGTTGCTGCAACAGCAGCATGTGACTGGGTCGGAGCGAAAGCTGTGGCCGGTGGTCGTGAGCGGGACAGACGTCGTCTGGGTCCGCGGCTTTTCAGCAGCAACTCGATCGCGGCTGCCCAGCGCTGAAGGTAGCGCTGTGTCGATCCGGGAGGTTAGGTTGTAGAGAGTTTGGCTTTAAGCGGACGGGCGAGGCGCCCGTCTCCACACGAACAAAAACATATGAATGCCAACCCAAAACCCGACCGGCTACGCACCGTGATTCCCACCGAGCAGATTCAGAAGCGCGTGCGCGAGATGGCGCGACAGATCTCCGATGACTACCAGGGTAAAACGATTCATGCTTTAGCGCTGCTTGAGAACGGCTTCATTTTCATGGCCGACCTGGTAAGGGTTTTGGAAGTACCCGTCATTTGCCAGTTCATCAAGCCAAGGTACCGCAGAGAGCAAGAGAGTAGTCCCTCGGGCTTCCTGGAGATTTTCTTCAGTCACGAACTCGATATCCGCGGCCAGCACGTGTTGCTGATCGAGGGCCTGGTGCATTCCGGCGTGACCAGCGAGTTCCTGATGAATGACCTTCGCGGCCGGGGTGCGGCTTCGGTCAAACTGGCTACATTGCTGGACCGGCAATCAGCGCGGAGAGTGCAACTGCAGCCCGACTATTTCGGGTTCCTGGTGGACGAAGCGTTTCTCGTGGGCTACGGGTTGGGATCGCCCGAACAGACGAATCGCAACCTTCCCTATTTGGCGGCTGCAAGCTGAAGTTTCTCTGTGACTTAAGTTACAGCAAGAACTCCATCCTTTTTTCCACAAGAAGCGTTAGAATGATGGGGTTGGCAATTTCCTCTATCCAATCCCTGCGGCTGGCATCTAATTACGTGAGCGGAGCCCCAGTTGCGTTTTTGGAACAGGGCGCAACTTTCTCAGGAGTTTCTAGGTGAATTCGACAGTTAAAACCGTAGTTTTCTGGCTGGTGATCGTGCTCTCGGCGTTCCTGCTTTGGCAGGTGGTAAAGGCAGGCGGCGCGGGGCAAAAAGAGAAGGAACTCAACTTCTCGCAATTCATGTCCGCAGTGGACCAGGGCGAAGTCAAAGAGGTTACCATCAACTTGCAGGAAGTACATGGCAAGTTGCAAACCGATGGCGCGACCTTCCACACGACCGTTCCTGTGAATTATCCCGACATGATCAAGACGTTGCGCGACAAGGGCGTGAACATCTCCGTCCGGGACGCCAGCAGTGGCAGCTGGCCCAGCTGGCTGTTGAACCTGGCCCCGCTGATTCTGCTCGCAGCCCTTTGGTTCTTTATGATCCGCCAGATGCAGACTGGTGGAAATAAGGCGCTTTCGTTCGGGAAGAGCCGGGCGCGCCTGCTCTCCATGCAGCAGAAGAAAGTCACGTTCAAGGACGTGGCCGGCGTCGAAGAAGCCAAAGAAGAGCTGAAGGAGATCATCGAGTTCCTGCGCGAGGCCCAGAAATTCCAGAAGTTGGGTGGACGCATTCCCAAGGGCGTATTGCTGGTCGGACCTCCAGGAACCGGCAAGACTTTGCTGGCGAGAGCAGTTGCCGGCGAGGCCAACGTTCCCTTCTTCTCGATTTCCGGTTCGGACTTCGTGGAGATGTTTGTAGGTGTCGGCGCCAGCCGGGTGCGCGACCTGTTTGAGCAGGGCAAGAAAAATGCCCCGTGCATCATCTTTATCGATGAAATCGATGCGGTTGGACGCCACCGCGGCGCAGGCCTGGGTGGCGGCCACGACGAACGCGAGCAGACTTTGAATCAGTTGCTGGTCGAGATGGATGGCTTCGAATCGAACGAAGGCGTCATCCTGATGGCCGCAACCAACCGTCCTGACGTACTTGATCCCGCGCTGCTGCGGCCCGGTCGCTTCGACCGCCGGGTAGTGGTGCATCGTCCGGACGTGCGCGGACGCGAAGAGATCCTTCGAGTGCACACCCGCAAGATTCCTTTGGCCGACGATGTTGATCTTTCCGTGCTGGCACGCGGCACTCCGGGCTTCTCCGGAGCCGACTTGGCCAACATGGTGAACGAAGCCGCCTTGAGCGCGGCCCGGCAAAACCGCAAGGCGGTCCTCATGTATGACTTTGAACTGGCCAAGGACAAAGTCCTGATGGGCGTCGAACGCAAGTCGCTCATTCTCACGGAAGAAGAGAAGAAAGTGACAGCGTATCACGAGGCCGGGCACGCGTTGGTCGCGTCCAAGCTGCCTAATTCTGATCCGCTGCACAAAGTGACGATCATTCCGCGTGGCATGGCTCTCGGCGTAACCATGCAGCTGCCGATCGACGACAAACATAATTACACCAAGGAATATCTGGAGACCGAAATCGCCATCATGATGGGTGGCCGGATCGCCGAAGAGATGTTCCTCAACCAGATGAGCACTGGCGCAGGCAATGACATCGAGCGGGCCACAGAACTGGCGCGCAAAATGGTCTGCGAGTTTGGCATGAGCGACCTGGGTCCGCTGACTTTCGGCAAGAAGGAAGAGCAGATTTTCCTGGGACGCGAGATTGCCCAGCACCGCGACTACAGCGAGGCCACGGCCATCAAGATCGACGACGAAGTCCGCCGTATCGTCGGCCAGGGCTACAACACGGCGAAAGGCATTCTGGCGGCGGACAATGGCGCGCTGGTCAGAATCGCGCTGGCCCTCCTTGAGCGTGAAGTGCTGGACGCCAACGAAATCAAAATGATCATCGAAGGCAAGGAACTGCCAAGGATGACGCCTCCTCCCAAGTCCGACGATGGCGTGCAGCAGGTGCTCAAGCCGGAACCGGGACGGCCGGGCATCGCCAAGGGTGGAGAGAGCCCCGCCAGGGCGTAACCTCCTATCCGTTAGAGATTGTCATCCCGACCGAGCTTCTCATACCCGAAGGGGATGAGAAGCGGAGTGGAGGGACCTTGTGTTCACGGTCTTGAAAATGCTGTATTAGTACTGCGGGGCGGCCCCAAAGTCCGCCCCAACTTATTTCCGCTCCGGCTTCATCCGTTCACCAATTGCATCATGTGTTCCGGATAGCGCGCTCCAGCGGTCGCGTCCCGCGGGAACACCTCGTCGATCCGGCGCAGATCCTCCGGCGTCAACCGCACGTCCAGAGCCCCGGCATTCTCTTCGAGATATTTGCGCCGCTTGGTGCCGGGAATCGGCACAATGTCATCCCCCTGCGCCAGCACCCAGGCGAGAGCCAACTGCGACCGGCTGCAGCCTTTTTCCTTCGCAATTTCCTCAACCCGGCGCACCAGATCAAGATTTTTCTGAAAGTTCTCCCCCTGGAAACGAGGAGAATTGCGGCGGTAGTCGTCGGCAGCAAGATCCTCAAACCTCCTGAACTGCCCGGTCAGAAAACCGCGTCCCAACGGGCTGTAGGCCACGAATCCGATTCCCAGCTCGCGGCAAGTGGCCAGGACCTCCTCCTCGGGATCGCGTGTCCAGAGTGAGTATTCCGTCTGCAGCGCCGCAATAGGATGCACTTTCACCGCACGGCGCAAGGTCTTGGGACTCGCTTCCGACAGCCCTAGGTAACGGACCTTGCCTTCCTTGACTAGTTGCGCCATTGCGCCCACCGTCTCTTCAATCGGAGTGTCAGGATCCACTCGGTGCTGATAGTAGAGATCAATCGTGTTCACGCCCAATCGCCGCAGGCTGCCCTCGCAAGACTGACGAACATATTCCGCCTTGCCGCTGACACCGCGTACGTTAGGATCCTTCGGGTCACGAACGATGCCGAATTTGGTGGCCAGCACAACCTGGTCCCGACGGCCAACAATGGCCTTGCCGACCAGCTCCTCATTAATAAACGGTCCATACACGTTGGCAGTGTCGAGAAAAGTGATGCCCAGTTCCAGAGACCGACGGATGGTCGCCAGAGATTCGTCGTCATCGCGTCCGCTATAGAACTCCGACATGCCCATGCAACCCAGGCCCATCGCGGAAACCGTGAGACCCGTACGTCCAAGTTTGCGAGTTTTCATAATGCCTCCTGGCAAGAAAATTAGAAGCGTGGAAAGAAGAACTCCTATCTGATCTACTAGTCCATAGATGCGCGTGGCGGTGGACAGGCATCAAAACCCGGTTGTCATTCCTACACCCAATTGTCATTCCGAGCGTAGCGAGGAATCTGCTTTTGCCTGGAACCGCGAAAACGCACTCGAAAAACGACACCGACAGCGGCCGCATTGGTGTCACAATATGAACCCATGCTCTCATTCTCCTCGATTTCGGTGCAGCCATGACTCAAGTCCCCAACTGGTTTGATCGAAAGTTCGAATTCTCGTTTCCGGCAGAGTTATTCCCGAACCTCTGTGCTCGCTTACGAGGCACGCCTGCAAGGCTCGAGGAGACGGTTCGCGCATGTCCCCACGACCAGCTAGCGAAAAAACCGCAAGAAAAGTGGTCCGCCCAGGAGCACGCCGGACATTTGGCTGACCTTGAGCCGTTGTGGCTGTCACGGGTTGACGATTACCTCGCGGGCGCTGCTGAACTCACCACCGCCGACCTGAGCAATCGGAAAACTCACGAGGCGGGCCATAACCAGCGCCGCATCGAGGATATTCTTGCCGAGTTCCGTAAGGCACGGTTACAACTCGTGAACCGAGTTGGCGGGCTTGAAGCCGATTTGTTCGCCCGCTCGATTCCCCATCCCCGGCTCAAGAAGCCGTTCCGGCTGGTCGACCATTTGTACTTCGTCGCCGAACACGACGATCACCACTTGGCACGCATTTGGGAAATCGTCTCCTATGAACGAAATTCTTAGCTTTCGAACATCCGCGGAATTTCGTAAGTGGCTGGCCGCGAATCATCGCCAATCCGATGGGATTTGGCTCCGCATCTTCAAGAAGGACTCGGGAGAACCCACCGTCACCTATGCCGAAGCGCTCGATGAAGCACTCTGTTTTGGATGGATCGACGGCCAAAAGCAAAGTCACGATGAGGTTTCGTGGCGGCAAAGATTCACCCCAAGACGGCCCAAGAGCGGTTGGTCCAAGCTCAATACCCAACACGCAGAAAGGCTGATAGAAGCAGGCCGGATGAAGGCGGCAGGCCAGGCTGAAATAGACACCGCAAAGAAAGACGGTCGCTGGACAGCTGCCTATGATTCCCCCAGCCAAGCAACCTTTCCTGAGGATTTTCTGGCGGCGTTGCGCAAAAACAAGAAAGCGAACTCTTTCTTCGAGTCGCTCAACAAAGCAAACCGTTATGCGATTGCATACCGCCTGCAAACCGCAAAGAAGCCAGAAACCAGGCAGCGGCGCATGGAAATGATTCTCGCCATGCTGGCCAGAGGCGAAGCCTTTCACTAGAATCGGTCTCATAAATGGTTCGCCGTGTTTTGTGCTTTGTTTTGGCGGGAATGCGAGAGATAGAGGAAGGCTCAGGCGCTTCTCCGCACGGCTGATCGGCGACCGGGCCTATGACTCGGATCCTCTGGACAAACGACGTTGGTGCGTCGAGAGGTTATTTGCCTGGTTGCAATGGTTCCGGCGACTGGTCACGCGCTACGAATATCACATCGAGAACTATCTCGGCATGGCCCGCCTCGGCGGCATGAGAATCATGCTGAGGTATTTGTGAGCGATTACTCGTATCGCAACGCGACCATGGGATCGACCTTCGCTGCACGCCGCGCCGGCACATAACCGGCCAATAAGGCGATGCCGCACAAAACCACCGCGACCAAGCCGAATGTAATCGGGTCGGTCGGCTTCACACCGAACAGCATGCTCGCCATCAGTCGGGTCAATCCCAGGGCGGCGACGATTCCAATCGCCGTGCCGGCCAGCGTCATGCGCGCTCCGTCTTGCAGCACCATGCGCAGCACATCAAGCCGCTGCGCCCCCAGCGCCATGCGCACACCGATTTCCCGTGTACGTTGCCCGACCAGGTACGACAGCACGCCATAGATTCCAGTGCCTGCCAGCAACAGCGCCAGCCCCGCGAATGCGCCCAGCAGGATGACAGAGAAACGCTGGCTTGCGATGGAGTCCGCCACCACTTGCTCCTCGGATTCGTTGTCGTAAACGATCGTGTCCCGGTTGCTCGCCAGGAGTTTCTGGCGAATCGACTCGAAAAGAGCTTCAGGGGCGAGCGCGGTCTTGGAGCGAACAAATACATTGAATCCTCGGGCGAGACTCTTCGTGTCGCGGACCCCACTTTGCATGATTGGCCAGTACATCTGGGCTTGCAGGGGATGGCTAGCGTCTTCGGCGAGTCCAAACTGATTCACGTGCCCAACCACACCAACAATCACCAGAGGTACAAAGACGCGTTGGTTGGAATCGCCGTCGAAGTCAAAAATGCGGATGTGTTTGCCGATCGGGTCTTGGCCAGCGAAATATTGTTGCGCGAAGCCTGCGTCAATCACCACCACGCGCGCAGCGTTCTCATTGTCCTCGTCGCTTAGGAAGCGGCCCCGAAGAAGGGGAATGCGCATGGTTTTCAGATACTCCGGTTCTACTGTGTGTTCCAGAGTCAGCTGAATATTCTCAGTTCGCTGCGTGGGCGGCTCTTGCCCTTCAAGCAAAAATCCCCTCTCACTGTCGCTTTCCATGAGAAGGGCGCCATCATGCAAGGACACGGCCTCAACTCCCGGCACGCTCTGGAGCGTCGCGCTGATTTGCCGAAGTGCAGCGTGGATCGCTTCCGAAGATTGATTTCTTAAAGAAGGCGGTGGCGTCACTGCAAAACGCGCCAGGTTGCGCGGATCGAATCCAGGATCGACTTTCCACAATTGCACCAAGCTGCGGCACATCAGCCCCGCGCCCACCAGCAGCACGAGCGCCATGGCCATTTCACCCATCACCAAGGCAGACTGCATGCGTGTCCGGGGGCCGGAGATGCCGCGCCCGCTGTCCTTGAGGCTTCCACTGATATCGGTCCGCGACATCCTTATGCCAGGCAGCAAACCAAACATGATTCCGGTAAGGACCGAAACAACGATGGTGAACAGCAACACAGGGAGGTGGATCCCGATTTCCTCGGCGCGCGGAACGGCTTCCGGCACAGCCGCAAGAGCCGCGGTTGTCCCCAACCTCGCCAGAATCAGTCCGAACCCGCCGCCCAGCGCCGACAGCAGAACGCTTTCGGTAAGCAGTTGGCGCAGAATTCGTATCTGCCCCGCACCGAGCGCGGCACGCACTGAGAACTCGCGCTGGCGCGACGTTGACCGGGCAAGCAGCAGATTGGCGACATTCACGCAGGCGATCAGTAAGACGAATCCCACCGCCCCCAGCAGCACCAGCAGGGCAGGTCGCATGTCACCAACGATATTGTCTTTCAAAGGGATGATGTTGGTCTTGATGTTGCCGTCAACATTGGGATAGGCATCAGCGAGGCCGGCATTCACTCGCTTCATATCCTCACGCGCCTGGGCAAGCGTGACCCCAGACTTCAACAAGCCAATAGCATCCATGCCCCGGTACGAATCCCGGAGGAAAAAGGTCGGATCGGTCTCTTCCCCCACGGCTTCATACACATCGGCGGTTCTGAAGTTGAAGACATGCAATCGAAACGAAGCTGGAATGATGCCGATGATCGTGCGCGGCTGCCCCGCCACGATGAGCCGTTGGCCAATCACGTTCCTGTCCGAAGCGAACTTTCGCTTCCACAACCCTTCCGAGATCAGGGCCGTGGGGCTGGCGCCACGCCGATCTTCTTCTGAAGTGAAATTGCGCCCCAGGATTGGGTTCACCCCGAGAATCGGAAAGAAGTTTGCCGACACGCGCTCTGCCTGCACATTCTCCGGCTGGCCCACGCCCGTGATGCTGCCATCTGTCGAGCGGTATGCGGCCATTGCCTCAAAGGAACGATTGTCGCGCTGCCAATCGAGAAAGTTGGGATAGGAGATCGACCCTTTGAAAAAATTCGGGTTGTCCTGAAACATGGAGACGATACGGCTGGCATTGTGGAACGGCAAGGGGTTTAGCAATACTCCGTTCACCACACTAAAGATGGCGGTATTAGCTCCGATACCGAGGGCTAAGGTGAGAACCGTGACCGTAGTGAAGCCAGGGCTCTTGCGCAACTGCCGCAGCGCGTAGCGAACGTCGTGTGCGAGGCCCGTCATCTCAGGTTCGTCCTCCTCAGGCAAGCTGATTCCGCGCGCCAATACAAGGCAAAACGGATCAAGTCCGCCGCAAAGCTGCGTGCAATGCTCTTACCAATATAGTGCAGGGCCTAAACCACTGATAGTACAGAGACAAGAGAACACCGCTCTCGTTCAAAGGTGTCCACAGTCGGACCGTGATGTCCGGAGGCGAACAGGCAGCCATGGGTCAGTCTGGGTTTATGAGACCGGTTGTAGTCTTTCCCCAACGGACAAACCAAGAACTGAGAACTGACAACTGACTGCTGGCTCTTCGCGATCTTGGTTGCCTTGAAGCTGCTCGGGTCCTCCCCGCTTTGACCGGCACCGGCCTTTTTTGGTTGACGCGCGCACCTCCAAGCGGATAAGATAATGGTGTATCCATTAGCTGTTTGATAACAGCGTGACTCTTTCAGCTCTTTGACAATTTCCAGGTTCCGGCGCAGGCGTGCACTCAAAACGAAATGCCCGCCGACCCTCCAAAATACCCCTCCGCTAAGTCCTTTAGAAGGGATATTTTAAAGGGTATCCCCAGCTCGCTGCCCGTTTTCATAGACTTATGAAGCAGAGAAGCTCTAGATATCTCCTCCTGTAAGTCCTTTAAAAGGGATATTTTGCGTGGGTATCTCCAAAACACTCCCTGTGTTTTCATAGATCTAGCGAGAAAACGCAAAATTTGAGGTATATACCCTTAACTACAAAGTTACCGCATGCCCTTCGATGTTTATATATGAGTACACATCGTGGGGTTAGGGTTCAACCGCGATCAGGGGTTTGGTTGCCGACAACACCTCGCCGATCTCTACCGCAGGGACCCCGGCCGCATTGAGAGCCTGCAAGAGTTCAGTCGCATCTTCGGACGCAACCGAGATCAGCAATCCCCCAGCGGTCTGCGGATCGAACAGAATCGTCTTCACTTCCTCGCCGATTCCATCCTCATAGCCCACCACGTACTCGGCGAATTCGCGGTTGGCTTTCAAACCTCCGGGAACGTGGCCTGCCCGCACGCTCTCCAAGGCGCCCTCAAGCAGAGGAATACGATTGGCATGGAGGCGAAGTGAAACGCTGGAGGCGAGTGCAATTTCACGAGCGTGACCGATCAGGCCGAAGCCGGTGACGTCCGTCATAGCGTGAACGATAAAACGGTCGTTAGCTGGGCCCGCGATGACCTCCGCGGCTTTCTTGTTCAACGTGGTCATGGAAGCGACAGCGTCGTCGATCCAGGATTGCTTCGCCGCTTTTTTCTTGATCGCGGTGGAGATGACGCCCGTCCCAAGCGCTTTGGTGAAAAGCAGACGATCACCCGGCTTCGCGCCGCCGTTGGTAAGCACTCTGGCGGGATCGATCACGCCGGTCACGGAATATCCAAACTTCATCTCTTCGTCGCGAACACTGTGCCCGCCAATCACGGAGCAGCCGGCTTCGATCATTTTGGAAAGTCCGCCGGCGAGAATGCGTTCGAGAATTGCGAGATCTGCTTTTTCCGGGAAACACACCAGCGCCAGTGAAGTGCGCGGCTGGCCGCCCATCGCGTACACGTCGCTTAACGAGTTGGTGGCAGCGATCTGGCCAAAGGTGTGAGGATCGTCCACCATCGGAGTGAAGAAGTCCACCGTTTGGACCAACGCTGTGCCTGGCCCGATTAAATACACTCCGGCGTCGTCGGCATGATCGAAACCGACCAGAACATTCGGGTCATGCTGCCGGGCTAATTTCCCAAGCACCGCGTCCAGCGCCGCCGGACTCAGCTTGGACGCTCAACCCGCAGCTTTCACCGACTCCGTCAAACGAATTGGCTTGGCATCGGCCACAAGGGTATTCTAACTCGCCACGGATTACACGGATCCCATTTGGCTTGCTTATCGATCCGTATAATCCGCGCGATCCGTGGCGCTCTTGGTTCCAGGTTTCTATTTCAACGAGACGTCGGTCACCTGCAGATCAGGATAGGCTTGATTCCAGTCGCTGCTGATGTGCTCGAACGTGAGACGGAATGGCTTGCCCTGACTTGGCGCCAAGGGCGAAAGCCTGAGATCGACCGCATCAGGGTAGGGTCCCGTGGTCTGCAGAACGTGCAGAGGAACATCTTCGGCTTGTGCAACTTCTCCGAGGGAATTTCTGAAGGCAACGTGGACGGCCGCGTGGGTGACAGTTTCCTCACCCGTGTTGGTGACGGTTCCGTCGATGTAGGTTACGCTAGCCCCAACAAAATTCTCCGCCGCACTCATTTTCAGATCAGAAAGCTTAAGGTTGGCCGCGTACGGATGGAGAGGCGTCGTACTTCTGGGCGTGCCGCGAGTGAGCACGGCAATGACGCCGACCACCACCACGACTAACGCCACACCCAACAGAATTGGACGCAGGTTGGAATCGCGCTGCTTTTCAGACAGCGGAGATGGCTCGATCAGACCGCCCATGCATAGGATTGTACTATCGGCGATCTGGAAAAAATTTCCAACTGCCTACTGTCAATCGAGACTGATCAGAGGAGATGAGGATAATTGGCAATCGCAAAGTCGAAATCTACAATATCCTACTCGCCGCCAACCATCAGGCCATCGATTCTAATTGTCGGACAGGCGACGGCCCCGCGGAACTCAAGGTCGTTGCCGATCTCCGAAATATTGAAGAACATCTCCTTCAAATTGCCCGCCACCGTGATTTCTTCCACGGGATAAGCAAGTTCTCCGCCAGAAATCCAGAGTCCCGAAGCTCCGCGGGAATAATCGCCCGTCACCAGGTTCGCTCCGTGTCCGAGAAATTCAGTCACGTAGAGACCATCCTTAATCTCCGAGATGATCTGCTGCGGCGTCTTCGTCCCCGGCTGCAAAAAGTAATTTCCCGGACCGATTCCCGGCGTTCCCGCCAATCCGCGAGAAGCATTCCCAGTAGTCTGGAGGCCGAGCTTCTTCGCCGTGTACGTGTTCAGCAAATATGACTTCAGCACGCCGTTCGCAATGACGATGGTCCGCCTTGAGGGAATGCCCTCTCCGTCAAACGGGCTGGTGCCAAAACCGCCGGGGATGGTGCCATCGTCGATTACGTTGACGCCATCTCCCGCGATCTTCTGTCCCAGCTTGCCTGCCAGGAATGACGCCCCGCGATAGATGGAGTCCCCATTCACTCCCTCAAAAATGTGCCCAAGGATTGAGTTGGACACCATGGGATCGAGAACCACCGGCACTTGCGCGGTCTTCGACTTTCGGGCGCCGAGGCGCCGCAACGCGCGCTGGGCGGCTGTTTTCCCCACGTGCTCGGGCGACTCAAGCCGGCTCAGGCTGCGCGCCACCGAAAACCAGTAATCGCGCTGCTTGGCGCCGTCCTCCGATTGCGCAATGGGCACAGCCGCGAGAGAACAATAGGAGCGCTGATATTCGCCCACGAATCCATGGGAGTTGGCCAGAATCTTGTGCCCGGTTGCGGCTTCGAAAGATCCGCCTTCGGAGTTCTTGATGCGCGGATCGTAATCGAGTGCGGCTTTCTCGGCACGGCGCGCATAGCTGATGCGTTCTTCTCCGGGAAGCGAGTAAACATCAGCCGAGTACAGATCCAAGTCGCTAGGGATCGAACCTAGTTGCGACCCTTCCGGTATTCCGCCAAATGGATCTTCGGACGTAATCCTGGCGAGTTCCAATGCTGACTTCACCATCCGGTCAAGGCCAGACGACGAGAAGTCGCTGGAATAAGTGCTGGCCGCGCGCTGGCCGTGGAAGACGCGCATGCCAATTGCCTTTGAGCCTGATTCTTTCAGAGTTTCCACTTGTCCTAAGCGGACAACTGTGGAGAATTCGTCACCTTCCCGGATGACACATTCAGCGGCGGTGGCTCCGCCGGACATGGCGCGCCGCACGATATCCTGAGCCAACTCGCGGAGATCAGTTTCAATTTGCCGGTTTCGCGTTTCAAGTTGAGTTTGCGACATAGAATTCATTCACAGAATTCCTTCGTGCACCTTCGTGTACTTTGTGGTTCACGCATTCTAAAGGCATCAACCACAAAGGACACTACGGTACACAAGGAAACAAGCTGCAGATTACTGCATGAAGCCGCCGGTATCTTTTCTGGCCGTCCCGCCCACGGTTAAGCGATCGATCTTGATGGTCGGAATGCCCACACCAACGGGTACGGCCTGTCCGTCCTTTCCGCACGTGCCAACGCCTTCGTCGAGTTTGAGGTCGTTGCCCACCATCGAAACGCGAGTGAGCACATCGGGGCCGTTTCCGATCAGGGTCGCTCCTTTGATGGGAGCTGTGATCTGGCCGTCTTCAATCAAATAAGCTTCCGATGCCGAAAAAACAAACTTCCCATTGGTAATGTCCACCTGGCCGCCGCCGAAGTTCACCGCGTACAGGCCACGCCGGACGGAACGGATAATGTCGTGCGGATCATCTTCGCCGGCGAGCATATAGGTGTTGGTCATGCGCGGCATGGGAATGTGCTCGTAGCTTTCGCGGCGTCCGTTGCCGGTGTCGGCCATTCCCATTAAACGCGCGGAGAGTTTGTCGCTCAGGTATCCCTTCAAGATTCCTTTTTCGATGAGCACCGTATTCTGCGTGGGTTCGCCCTCATCATCGACGTTCAGAGAGCCGCGACGCCACGGCATGGTACCGTTATCCACAACGGTGCACTTTTCGCTGGCCACTCGTTTTCCGATCAAGCCAGCGAACGCGGACGTCTGTTTGCGATTGAAGTCCGCTTCCAGGCCGTGGCCCACTGCTTCGTGCAGAAGCACGCCAGGCCAACCGGGACCGAGCACAACTTCCATCTCTCCGGCCGGTGCTTCGCGAGCGTCGAGCTGCAAGATTGCTTGGCGGGAGGCCTCTTTGGCAAAATACTCCGGAGTTTTTTCCCCGAAGAAAAAGTCCAGCGCTACACGTCCGCCACCACCGGAACTGCCCCGCGCGGAATTACCATCAGTTTTTGCGATGCAAGAGACGTTCACCCGCGCCAAGGGCTGAGAATCCTCGGCGAACGTGCCATCCGATCCGACTACCAGAATGTTGCGAAGCTCATCTCCGTAGCTGGCCCGCACTTCTTTAATACGCGGATCAAAGGCGCGCGCCGCCTTGTCGGCTCGCATTACCAATTCGACCTTGGCGGTGATTTCTGCATCCACGGAAGGCAATGTCACCGGATACAAGCTGCGAGCGGGTTTCTCCTGGAATCCAACCGACGGAGTCTTAGCCGGTCCGCTCGCGATCAAAGCAGCGGTGCGGGCGGCGTGCAGGATACGCTCGGACGAAAGATCGTCGGTATAGGCGTATCCGGTGCGTTCACCGGCGATCACGCGGACGCCACATCCCGCGGAAATGCCCTGGGAAGCGGACTTCACCATGGACTCGTCAACCATCAGCGAGGTCGAAGAAAGGTATTCAAAATACAGGTCGGCGTAGTCGCCCCCAGCCGAAAGGGCAGCTGCCAGATAATGCTCGAGATCGTGTTCAGTCAGGCCGTAATGCTGGAAAAAGAATTTATTTGTGTCCACGATAGTTAGATGCCCTCGGGCCCGGAAAAGCTCCGTGACTCATTATCCCATACGGCCCGTGGGGAGCGGACGTCACCGCCCGCGGGCTTGCAGGTACAGCTCTAACGGGTTCGCAAGGTCGTGTTCACTCGTCACAGACGAGTTGGCGGAACACCTGAAACAATTTCGCAGTGACTCCCGAATCTCTTGTTCGCACCGTCGAAGAATTCCTCACGTCTGCGCGCGATGCCGTGATCATTGAAGACGGCGCTGTTGTCTTCGATCTCGCTCAATCGAAGTACTCCATTTCCGGGGAACGGAACAAGTGCCTGTTACATTTGTGGTCGGAGGAACGGAATTTCGTGCGGCGAGTTTTGGAAGCCGAGGTTAAGAATGAAATCCTCCGGCTCGCAGTGCAACGTCTGGGACAGGTGAAACCAACCAAGCTGGAGATTTGCCGCGAACGCGACCGGCGAACGCCCACTGCGAAGCGCGCGGCGCGCGTGGCCTACCAGCGAGTGCTGCAACGGGTGCTGCAGCGTCGCTTTCCTGGCTTTACCGTGGACCAGCTGAGTACTTCGATGGATCTTGAGCGATCCTTCGGCCCCGTCTATGCGCGAGGCTTGTTACGCAGAGGGCAATCTGCTTTTGCCGTGCTGGGCGTCAACGGACAGGAGACGCAGGGTTCCATCGATGCGGCGTCGACGTTCGGCATTTTGTGGCTCGATGCCTGCCGGGTCGCGAAGGCCGGGAAGTTCGTGGTCGAAGGGCTGAAGCTGTTTCTGCCTTTTGGGGCTTCTGCCCTGACTCGGGAACGTATGGCACATTTGAACACGGAGGCGGCCAAGTGGCAGCTGTACGAACTGGAAGAACGCGACGATAACTTGAAGGAGTTGGATATCGCCGACTGCGGCAATGTGGCGACCCGGCTGGTACACTCGACCGACGAATCCGCAACACTGGCAAGGCTTGCGACCGGAATCACGCAGGTTCGGGAGTTGATGTCCGAAGCGGAACTTGCGACTTTATCGTCTGCGGAGATCGCTTTCCGTTGTCATGGTCTGGAGTTCGCGCGGGCACGGCTGGCTCACGAACCCGGGTCGTTCCTAAGCACATCCGAGATTGTTTTCGGGGTCGGCGCGCAGGAAAGAATTCTCAACGACACGAACTTCGCGGCGTTCGCGCAACTGGTGCGAAGTATCGGTGAAGTGCGCCATCCCGAGGGCCCGCGCGAGCATCCGCTCTGGCGCCTGCATCCGGAACGCTGGCTGGAATCGCTGGTGGTGCAAAATGTGGCGGCGGTGGACGAACGCCTGGATCCCGCCTGTTTGTATTCGCAGGTGCCGGCGTTCTCCGCTTCCGATCGCGCCATGATCGATGTGCTCAGCGTCACCAGGGATGGACGCCTCGCGGTGGTCGAACTCAAAGCCGACGAGGACATTCACTTGCCCTTGCAGGGCTTGGATTACTGGTCGCGAGTGGCGTGGCACCACGCCCGCGGTGAGTTCCAGCATTTCGGATACTTTCCCGGACGAGAACTGTGCGCTGAGAAGCCGCTGCTGTTCCTGGTCGCTCCCGCGCTGCATGTGCATCCCGCAACGGATACTTTGCTGCATTACATTTCGCCGGCAATTGATTGGGTGCTGCTGGGTATTGACGAGCGATGGCGGGAGGGAGTGCGGGTTGTGTTCCGCAAGCGGCCTGTGCGAAGTCTGCAATCCACCAAAGCAAGCTAAGCCCCGCCTGTAAAGGTTCTGGCATCGGCGTGCGTCGGTGCGAATCCGTGGCGAACTTGACTTTACTTCTGCGGCCAGGCTCCCAGCAGACGGCATGCGTCCAACATTTGTCCCAAGTGATACGCGTTGTGATCGGCTGCCAGCAGGGCTTCGCGGAGGATCGTCTGGCCGTCGCCCCATGGGATTCGGGCAAACAGATCGGTCTTGGGGTTTTTCACCAGATCCTGCATTGCCTTCAAGCCTTGCCGGAACTTCTTGACGCTTTCATTCCAAGCGGCAGAGGTGGGTGGAGCATCCGTTTTCGGCCAATACCCTTCTGGCCATTCGGGAGAGACGTATTTCGGGTTGCGGCTGAATTCGACAATGTCCCATTGCGCAATGCGCAAGTGCTCCAGGAGCATCCAGAGCGAATGGGGCAGGCCCGCGGGCTTTTGTCCGCGCACTTTCGGCGGAATGCCAGCAATGACTTCGTCGAACTTGGTGTGCGCGCCGCCGCCTTCGAGCAGATAAAGGACGTGTTCACGCAGCACCTTGTCCTTGCGGTCTTCTTTCATATTTCGCAACTCCTCTATGTAGTTGACTGTCTATCTGAGCCAGATGAAAGATCGGTGACGTTGGTTGGGTGCGTTTCTGACTTCTCCCCACGATAGACCCGCGAAATGCCTCGCACCATGCGACGCATCGGCAACGTACCTTTTTCGCCCGCGAAAAAGATTTCGCCGATGCGATTGCTTCGGTAGTACCAGCGCTTCAGCAGCGCCAGGTGCTCCATGGTTTCGACCGTGGTACCTGTAGTCGCAGGCAACGAGGCGAGCGCTCCTTGTACTCGCGATTCCATCGATTGCGACTTGGTGTGTTCCGCCGCCTGAATGGGAAAGGTTACCGGGCCGGAAATGCGTCCAGCATCGATCCGGAAAAAGTTGACTGACTCTGGGCTCGCACTTCGCTGAACCATCACGGCCGCTAGACGATCGATGCGGTGGACGATTTCCGGGAGCTGGCCCAGCATAGGCTTGAGCTTGTCGAGGCGCGCATGCAGGGCGGCGGCATTTTCAAAATCCAGATTGGCCGAGGCGGCATCGCGCTGCACCGAGATTTCCCGCACCAGGGATTCGCCGCCGGTGTCGAA
>Ga0210384_10000192_pt1 | contig 93326 bp, 84 predicted proteins | sample IncBWH2MmetaG_FD_160574 | JGI IMG/M metagenome (GOLD analysis project Ga0210384, IMG submission 160574) | Forest soil microbial communities from Barre Woods Harvard Forest LTER site, Petersham, Massachusetts, United States - Inc-BW-H-2-M | ecosystem: Environmental > Terrestrial > Soil >... | reverse complement strand
CCGTAGCGGTCAAGTGCTGTGGCGGCCTTCTGCGGTATCGCCCAATCGCCCGCGGCGGGATTTAGATCCGTGTCGATCGGACCCGGCTGCACGTTGTTGACCGTGATGCCGCGGCTCCCGACCTCTCTGGACAAGCCTTGTGTGAACATCTTGACCGCTCCCTTGGTGGCCGAGTAGGGCACGAGGCCGGGAACCACGACATGTTCGCCTACGGACGAGCCGATCATGATGATGCGGCCACCGTTCTTCATGTGCTTCAGAGCCGCTTGCGTGGCGACGAAGGTGCCGCGGACATTGACGTCGATGACGCGATCCATCTCCTCCAGCGTGGTCTCCTCGAACGTCTTGGGGATGGCCGTGCCGGCACTGTTCACCAGGATGTCAAGCCGGCCGAAGGTCGCGACGGCCTTTTCGACCGCACCTTTGACAGCTTCGGCGTCGGCAGCGTCCGCTTGGATCGCGATCGCCTTTTGGCCAGCGCGTTCAATCTCCTTGACGACCGATGCGGCCGCGTCGGCACCTTTCGTGTATGTAATAGCGACGTTCGCTCCGTCCGCAGCCAGACGCTTGGCGATTGCAGCACCAATGCCGCGCGAGCCGCCCGTAACGAGTGCAATCTTTCCTTCCAGTTTTTTAGACATGGTTGTTCTCCTATTCCGCTAATCTCGTTCTTTGCCGATCCAGTCGCGTATGTAGGGCGAGCAGTTGAGGAGCGTGATCCCTTGTGCTTCACACATCCCGAGGAAGCGAACAATCTGGAGATCGACCAAGTCCACTTCCTCCAAATCGATCGCGATCTTCGATCCGCTCTCCCTGATCTGCTTCTCCAGTTCGGCCATATGTTCCCCTTGCATTCGCCCAATGAGTCGAATGGTCGTGCTGGTCCCTTCGGAATATTTTTCGATCTTCAAGGTCATATTCGACATGCCGGACGATTCACGCCTCACAGAGGGCAATCGCAGCGCCACTCGTAATCAATTGATTTATTGGTGTTTAGCTTTTGAAGTCAGGCCACAATTTCGGCGTTTGCTGAAAATTCGGCATCGCCTCTGGGTCTGGCTGACGCAAAATCCTGCCGGCTCGGGCGTATCGAACAAGGCTCGCTACGGTGGGTTGAGGGGGAAATCTTGGAGCGGGTTTCTATTCGAAGTAAGGCCTGAAGGCCAGACGGTAGACTACGAGGTTCTAAAACGATGCCGATTGATTCCGAGTTTCCTCATCTTGAAATCAAGCGTTTGTCTGGGTATGCCTAGTTTCGCAGCAGCACCGGTGGGACCCGAGATCAGGCCCTCAGCCTCGCGCAGTGCGTTTTCAATCATCGCCTTCTCCCGTTGCGAAAGGTCGGCTACCAACGGAATGGTCGGCGCAGTGTGATTGGGAGACGCCGGCGCAAGCCAGCTTGGATCGACACAAAAAACTTCCCCATCGCAAAGGACTACGGCCCGCTCGACGACATTCTGTAATTCGCGAATGTTACCGGGCCAGTCATAGCCCCGGAATAAACTGAGCGTGTCCTTGCTTATGCTTCGAATTCTCTTGCCAGCCTTCTTGGCGTAGCGGTCGACCAGGTATTCCACCAACAACGGGATGTCATCCACTCGATCGCGAAGTGCCGGCACTTGAATTGGGAAAACGTTGAGGCGGTAGAACAAATCCTTGCGGAACGAACCCTCAGCGACTGCCGCACTCAGATCTTTATTGGCGGCCGTCACCACTCGTACATCAACGGGAATCGGATGATTCCCGCCGACACGCTCAAATTCCCGCTCTTGGAGAACTCGCAACAAGGCCACTTGTGTCTCCGGAGGCAGTTCGCCGACTTCGTCGAGGAAAAGCGTCCCCCCATCTGCCGATTCAAAGCGTCCCAGACGTCGCTGCAGGGCCCCGGTGAAGGAACCTTTTTCGTGCCCGAATAGTTCGGAAGCAATCAGCGAAGGCGGGATCGCAGAGCAGTTCACACGAATGAACGCGCGGTTCGCCCGCTTGGACCGATTATGAATCGCACGGGCAATCAGTTCCTTACCGGTTCCGGTCTCACCCTGGATCAGAACCGTCGAATCCGTGGGAGCTACTCTCGAAACTTGCGCCAACACGTTCCGCAGCGCCTCGGAGGAACCAACAATTTCCTCGAACATGGAAGAGCGCACGATTTCCTCGCGCAACGCGACGGTTTCGTTGCGCATGCGGTCTTCGGCGCGTTTACGATCGTCGATGTCCGTCCCTGTGGCATACCAACGAATGACTCTTCCGCTCTCGTCCAGCAACGGATTGTACCGGATCAGGAACCATCGATACTTACCATCCTTTCCGAGAGCCCGTTGCTCGTTTTCGAACGGAGCGGTGCCGGAGAGGGCTTTGTGAGTTTCTTCGCGAAGTCTCTGAACATCGTCGGGATGGAAAACGAGCGCCCGAAAATCGTCGCTTCGAACATCGTCCAGGGACAGTCCGGTGTACTCAAGCGCCACACGATTTGCATAAATGGCTTTTCCATCCGGATTCAAGACGATGATGGTTTGCGAAATAGCATCGGTCATCCGTCGAAGCTCTTCCTCATCCTGACGGAGCTTGGCTTCAGCGCGCTTCAGGTCCTCAATGTCAGTATCCGTTCCATACCAGTTGACGATGTTGCCCGATTCGTCGCGCAATGGCTCCGCCCGAAACAAGAACCATCGATACACTCCGTCGTATCGACGCAGCCTTCCATCGACTTCGCCCCCCTGGCCAGAGGCCAGAAATCCGCGCCACTTATCTGTTATTTCCTTCAAGTCCTCCGCGTGAATGGCATCCTGCCATCCCCAGCCGCGAGCCACTTCAGGCGATAGGCCCGTATATTCGTGCCATCGCTGGTTCCAAAACTCTCCTGTCCCATCCGGCAAGCTACACCACGCGAGTGTCGGGATCGTGTCGATGATCTTGCGGAGCCGACCCTCGGATTGTTTGATCTCCTGGTACGCCTGCTGGAGTGCCGTCTGCGAGCGGTCACTTTGAATTGCGATCAGCGCCACGTGCGCCGCTCCCTCGATCAACTGGAGATCGCTAGCGCTTGGACTGTGGGGCTCCGCATAGTACATTCCGAAGGTGCCTAGCACTTGCTGGTTTGTGGAGAGTAGCGGCTGAGACCACGCGGCGCGCAACCCGTAACTTAAAGCAAGGTCTCGATAGTCAACCCATAAGGGATCTGTTGCAATGTCGGAAACGATCACTCGCCGCTTCAGGGCGGCTGCAGTGCCGCATGAACCTACGGAGGGGCCAATCTTTAGCGGAGTGATAGCTTCAATCCAACCCTTGGGAAGTCGAGGACCGGCTCCATGCCAAAGGCGCGTCCCGTCCGCGTCCATCAGCATTACCGCCGAAATGCTGTTACCCGCGTGGGCGTCAATCGTGTCGCACAAGTCTTGCAAGATTTCAGCAAGTCCGGCGCCCCCGGAGATCAATTCCAGGCTTCGCCTTTCGGCGGACAAGAGTGATTCCAGGAGGGCTAACTTAGAAGCTTGGCCAACTTCTCTCTCTTTCGGACCACTTGAAGCAGCTGGCGTAAGATCCCGTTTAAAGGATGGTGCCGGGGCGCTCATAAATTCACCGACCGTTGGGCTCAGTTCTGCGAACATCCCTAAGATACTCTTCGAAACAGCCAGATACCACTGCCAGTAGCGATCTTCCGGTTCAGACGGCTCCGGCGTGATGGATCGGCGTTACTTAGTGGGCTCCCCGAGTCGCACCAGAATAGTGCTTCTGCTTGGGAGGCAAGGGCGCAGGGGAATGCGGCCACCAAAACCTGTCTCAAAATAAGGGTTCACTCGAACTACTTCGGACGCAGAGCCGTTTGCCCCAGGTGATAGGCCAAATGATTGGTTCGACTCAGCAGGATGGCAAGACGGTTACGCAACGGTTCTTTCAGAAAGTCTTCCTCAGACACGGCAGCGTGCTTCTTTAGCCAGTCAGCCGCCGAGATACTTGCAATCCCCTCAAACAATCTCGCGTTTACTTCTACCCAGGCCTTCCGAACCAACTCAGCCGATGGAACACCGGCTTGCGTCTTATCGGGATTGGAAATGAACACGACATCGAACTCGGGATGGCGCCGCCGCCCAAGACCCAGCAGAGGCAGCATCGCGTCATGAGTGGCCGTGAGATGTCCCCACAGATAAATCAAGCGGTTTTTTCCCGGCGCGACTTCTTTCAGGAGTTCTTCTTCGCTGAGACCGGAAAACATTTTGTCGGCTCTCTCGATGTTTCCCTTCCATGCGTTCAGCGCAACCGCCAAGAACAATTCCTCGTTCGTCATGAGGGTTTCCTTTTCTGTTTTTATTGGATCCGCGATCTCGGCTGTTATGCCGGGAATCAAAACAACGTCCAGGTTCATCACAACGTCCAAGTTCATCCAATTCTCTTTATCGATCTCTCAGAAACGGTCGTGAGGTGCACACCGCGCGTCGCTGGCCTTGACACGTCAGTGCGGCCAATCCGGCTGTGGCATCCCTCAATGGCTTGCGGCGCGATTGAACGCAGCAGAACTCGGTAAATTCTGGTGAGTGGACTCCTCGGCGAAGTTCACCTGACCAGCGGCAACGGGAGGGGTCGCATTGGCGATCCAGGATTCATAATCGCCGGTGTACCCTACCCGTTCCTGCAGACTGCGAATTCGCTGCTCGATCGCCGCGACCTCCAGTTCTGACAGGCCCGGCGTGACACGGACCCGATCCCGAACAGCCTGCGCTCGCGCAGCTGCTTGGGATTCAGCGCCCGCGTAAAACCGCGCAGAGGCTGACACTCCATCCGCGATGCCGATGTAACTTTCGATGAGGTTGGTAGTGACTTCCTGGCTGTTTACCAGCGACGCGCGAATATTGCCTTTCCCGGTCACGACATTGCCAACTCCGAACACCCGGTCGGATTCGAGGTATCGCGGCAGACCTTCCTCGCTGAAATCGTAATATTCGCCCTTCGTGACGACGCCCGAAATCTTCTCAGGCACGGACCCGATCGACGATATCACCAGGGGCGCCCGCAGTTGGTACTCCGAACCGTGTATGGGGTCTGCTTTTCGGCCCTCCACTTTGGTCTCCGCCACTTTCAAGCCCACCAGCCGCCCGTCCTCCACTAGGAGCCCCGTTGGCACCCTGCGATCCTGAACCCGAAACAAGTATTTCTCCTGCGCCAAACGAAGCATTTTCTGGCGGATGGCTTCTGTCTGCGCAATTTGATCGGGCGTGGCATTTTCTGGAGGCTGAGCCAGCGGCATGTCTTGTCCCCGGCGGCGATAGATCAGCAGGCATCCTTTGACGCCAAGATCCTCAGGGGCAATGCCGTGCAACTTGCAGACGGCTGGAACGCCTTTCTTTTCGAGCTCATACACATCGGTTTGAACACCGCGCGCTCGAAAGGCACGCTCATAGTTTTCGAGCTGCAGGACCTTCAGCACGTCAATCGACGCAAGCCCACCGCCTACAACCAGGGCTTCGTCAGGAGCCCCGTAGCAGGGCCCTGTGTAGCCCTCTTCATTCTTGTGGTTGTACCAATAGATGAAGGGATTCTGGTAAGCCAAGCCTTTGTCGATGAAATCTTCCTCTCCAGGGATTCCCAGTTCTCTGTCCCGCCACGCGCCGTTTGCCAGGATAACCACGGAGAAACCCCAGTTGTCGCAAAGATCCTGAAAGTCCAGGTCGCGGCCAAGCTTGGTGCACGGAAGGAAGAGGACACCACGCTTCTTCAGGCGAGCATCGATACGGCTGTACTCTTGTTTGCGCTGCTCCACATGCCAGCGAGGCAGACCATCCTCGATCTTGCCGTAAGGCCTTTTGTTCTGTTCGATGACAACCACGTGAATCCCATTGTCCGCCAATATTTCAGCGGCGACCGAGCCGGCGATCCCTCCGCCAACGATGGCGGCAAAGTGCTGTGGTCTGGCTGTCATCGCAGTTCTCCAGGACACCCTTCGACACATTCACTGATCTCGGCCCGGCCGATGAACGCGGTTTGGATGCATTCACACGTCCGGGATCTTGTATATTGGATAGAAGTCCACATCAAAAAGGTTCAGCGGAAATGAAGCTCAGTTTGTTGGTCATTGGAGTTCCTTAACGTACGAATATGGATCGAAACGCACTCTCTAAAGCTGAGGCAAATTGGAGACGTCCCATCCTCCTCCCAGTGCCTTAACCAGAAGCACGCTCGCTTCGAGCCGTCGTCTCAGGATCTCGATGTTGTTTCGCTCATTGGCGAGCTCGATCGTCTGCGCGGTAATGACCTGGAGATACGTGTCGACCCCACCCTTATAACGATTCGTAAAAAGTTGAAGAGATTCCTGGGATGACGCGACTGCCCGCTGTTGCTGTTGCGTTTCGTTCTCCAGGATGCGCAAGGCAGCGACGTTGTCTTCAACTTCCTGGAACGCAGTCAGTGAGGTCTGACGATAGGTCGCGACTGCAGCATCGTAGCTCGCGAGCGCCGATTCGGACGTGGCGCGACGGCGCCCTGCGTCAAACAAGGTCTCAGCGAGGGCCGGACCGACGGCCCAGAAGCCGCTCGGCCAGCTAAACCAGTTTGAACCCTGCGAGCCGGCAAATCCCACAGTTCCGTCGAGGTTCACAGTGGGAAAATACGCCGCTCGGGCGATGCCGATCTGCTGGTTTGCCTCCGCCACTCGGCGCTCCGCAGCGGCGATGTCCGGGCGTCGCTGCAATAGTTCAGAAGGGAGCCCAATCGGAGTTCTGGGAGGTTCGTTGTTTAGCGGCGCTGCAGGCAAGCTGAATTCCGCAGGCGGCTTTCCGATCAGAATTGCGATGGCGTGTTCGAATTGCGCTCGTTGCACGGTGACATCCGTGTCTTGCACGCTGGTAGTCTCCAACTGGGTTTGCGCCTGCGCTACGTCGGCCTTCGGGGCCACGCCCTTACTGAAGCGCTCGAGCGTGAGCTGCACGTTGTCGGTATAGGCTTTCACTGTACCGTCGAGGAGTTGTTTCTGAGCGTCGGCGCTGCGCAATTCGAAATAGTCCAATGCGAGTTCCGCCTCGAGGCTGAGCTTAGCGGTCTCGTAGTCAGCAGCGCTCGCCTGCGCCTCTTCCCGTGCAGCGGCGACGCTGCGCCGCACGCGGCCCCATAGGTCAAGCTCATAGGAAAGATCAAAGGGAAGCACGAAATCGCCCTTGCTGGCCTCTTGAACCTTCGACGGAAAGCTCGGTGAGAAATCTGAGCTCTTGACATAACTGGCGCTCGGAGCAGTGGAGATTGTTGGAAATTGGGAGGCCCGATTGAAGCGAATCGCTGCGCGTGCTTCACGGAATCGCGCTTCCGCCACTTTCAGGTTCTGGTTTGAACTGGCGATCTGCTCTTCCAGCCTATTAAGATCCGGATCGTCAAAAATCGCCCACCAGTTTCCGCGGCTCGTCTGATCCGCGGGATGAGCTGGTTGCCACTGGTTTAACTCCTTGAATGAATCTGGCACTTCTTCCTTATAGGCCAGTGTCATAGGCACGGTGGGCTTGATGTATTTTGGACCCAGCGTGCAACCCGCAAGCAGAAGTGCAGGCAGCGCAACCATGTTGTTGAGGAGGAAACGCATGACGCCAAATACGTACCTCATCGGCTAGAACCGCCTGCTGGTTTGTTGCCGAGGCGGACGGGCAACCCGGTGACCAGAGAATCCGATGGATCGACAATGATGGCGTCCGTTGGTTGCAGCCCGGAAACAATTTCAACCGTGTTTCCGTAATCGCGACCGATCTTGACCGGAACCAACTCAGCCTTGCCGTTGCGGACCAGTCCGACCTGTAAGCCCTCTTTGCGGAAGATCAACGTGTTCGATGGAACGGTTACCGAGCGAGTCTCGTCGGGCAGCTTGAGATGCACAAAGACGTAAGCACCCGGCAAGAGTTGGCCGGTCGGATTGTCGACATCCACTTCGACGAGCAAAGTGCGCGACGCAACGTCGATGGAGTTCGCGTTGCGAACGAGCGTGCCACGAAAAGTTTGGCCCGGGAATTCATCGAGGGTCAAGGTGGCGGGCGCACCGGAGCGCGCGGCACGGGAGTACACCTCCGGAATCGAGACGTATACGCGAAGAGTACGAATCGCAGCGATGTGAAACAGTTCTCTCGGTTGCGTGGTGGCCCCTGCGTCGATGAGCGCCCCGATGTCCGTATTGCGTGCGGTGATGATGCCGTCAAAGGGCGCATAGATCTTTTCAAACGATTGCAGCTCTTGGAGACGCCGCACGTTGGCGGCACTGGATTCGGCCGTGGCTTTCACCGCGCTGAGATTGCTGACGGCCTGGTCGGTTTCTTGCTGCGATACGGACCCCGTACTCACCAGGTCTTGCCAACGGACAGCAGTGATTTTAGCAATGTTCAAGTTGGCTTGCGCGGTATCCAGCTCCGCTTGGGCTTGCCGCAGCTGCTGGTCGACTTCGGGAGTTTCGATCTCCGCGAGCAACTGGCCTTTCTGGACATGTGCGCCAATGTCGAAATACCAGCGCTTGAGATAACCGCTGGTTCGCGCAAACAGCGGTGCGTCGCTGAATGCCTGCGTATTGCCAGGCAGGATAATTTCCTGTGTGGGAGCGCCTTCCTTCGGACAAATCACGGCGACAGTGGGAACAGCAGCTTCCTCTGTTCGTTTCACCAGCCGCGATTCGGCTGCTGCTCGCGAATGGATCCCGGAGTAAGTCAGGAGAGCGAGGGCGGCTGCCGCGACAAGGATTGCTATTTGACGTCGGACTCCCCGGCGGGGGCGAAATCCATCTGAACTCGGTTGCAAATTTCGCACTTCGATCGTTTCTGGTTCGGGGATGGTCGTCACGTTTTCCTCACTCGGTGCCATGTTTCCTGTTACCTCTTATTCGTTGAATTGGTTCTGGCTACCCATTGGACTTTTCCTGAATTGCCGGACGAATACTCCGTCCGTGTAACAAACTGAAGACCGCTGGTACGAAGATCAGCGTCGCCAGGGTGGCGCACAACAGGCCGCCAATGACGGCGCGTCCGAGGGGCGCATTCTGTTCGCCGCCCTCGCCCAATCCTAGCGCCATGGGAATCATGCCGATGATCATGGCCATCGCGGTCATCAACACGGGACGAAACCGAGTGAAACCGGCTTCGATGGCGGCTTCGATCGGATCTCCGTGGTGCAGCAGCCGCTCTTTTGCAAAAGACACGACTAGAATGCTGTTCGCCGTTCCGACGCCCATGCACATGACCGCGCCCGTCAAAGCCGGGACGCTAAGTGTTGTATGCGTAAGAAATAAGAAAACGACGATACCGGCAAGCGCAGCGGGGAGCGCGGTGATGATGATGAAGGGATCGAGCCAAGATTGAAAGTTCACCACGATCAGGAGATAAACGAGAATGATCGAGAAGACGAGTCCGCCCAGCAATCCGAGGTACGAGGTGCGCATTGTTTGCAGTTGGCCGCGAACGGTAATGAAGCTGCCACGAGGCAAGGATTTGCGATCGACGTCCACAATGCGTGTGACCTCGCGGCCAACCGCTCCCAAATCGCGCCCCTGGACGGCAGCATAAATGTCAACCACGCGCCGAATGTTGTAGTGGTTGACCACTGCCATTTCATTCGCCCGTTTAATGGAAGCGACATCCGCGAGAATTTCCGGACGCGTGGCGGCCGCCGAATTGAGTGGAGTGTTCTGAAGGTCTTCCACGGATTGAATCGAATATTGAGGAGTCTGGGTAACCAAGTTGTAGTTGACGCCGTTCTTGAAATTCAGAAAGAACATCGGCGTGATCTGGAAGCTGCCGCTGAGCGAGTTCAACATGCTGTTGGCCACATCGCGCTGGGTGTAGCCGCCCTGGGCCGCCTTGGTACGGTCCACCGTCACATCGAAGTCCGGATAGTCAAACGCTTGCTGTATGCGCGCATCGGCGATGCCGGGAACCCGCTCTATTTCATGCAGCATCCGGGCTGCGACTTCGCGATTGCCGTCTATGTCGGTTCCCTCGATCTGGATATCGACGGGCGCCGGCAAACCAAAGTTCAAGACTTGAGTGACGATGTCCGAAGGTAGGAAGTAGAACTTCGTCCCCGGGTATTCACGTGGCAACGTCTCCCGCAAGCGTTGCACATAATCTGCCGTGGCGCGGTGCTTTTCTCTGAGGGACACCAGAATGTCGGCGTCGCCCGCTCCGATGAGGCCCGACGTGCTGTGCATAAGATTGATGGTGCTGTAGGGCAGTCCAATGTTGTCCAGAACGTTGTCGACGTCGGATTCGGGAATCTCACCTCGTATCGTGCCCTCGACGAGGTCGCACAGCTTCGCGGTCTCCTCGATTCGCGTGCCGCTCTTGGCGCGCAGATGGAGGATGAATTGACTGTTGTCGGTGTTCGGAAAGAAATCTTGTCCGAGCCACGGCACAAGGAGGAACGCCGCAGCACAGGCCAGAAGAAACGCGGGGACGAAAAGGACGCGCTTGCGAACTATGGCCGCGAGAAAGGCGTGGTAAGCATTCCGAAGTCGTTCGAATCCTCGCTCGAACGTTCGCTGAAAGCGCACGAGAGGATTCCGTGAGCCGTTGTGGTCGGCCTGTTTTGCATTCAACATGAACATCACCAGCGTGGGTACGAGCGTCCGCGAAAGGAGATACGAGGCGAGCATGGCGAACACTACCGCTTCGGCTAGAGGTACGAAGAGATATCGTGTTACGCCGCTCAAAAAGAACATGGGCAAGAACACGATGCAGATGCAGAGCGTGGACACCAGGGCGGGCACGGCAATCTGCTGCGCGCCGTCAAGAATGGCCTGCATCGTAGGCTTGCCCATGGCTAGATTGCGGTTGGTGTTTTCGATTTCGACAGTGGCGTCATCCACGAGCATCCCTACAGCAAGCGCGAGTCCGCCTAGAGTCATGATGTTGATGGTCTGCCCAAGTGCGCTGAGGCATAGGATGCTGACAAGAATAGATAAGGGGATCGAAACGCCGATGATCAAGGTACTTCGCCAGCTTCCTAGGAAGAGCAAAATCATCAGCCCGGTCAGACACGCGGCAATGACGGCCTCGCGGATGACGCCGTTCACGGCGCCTCGTACGAAGACGGACTGATCGGCCAGAGGCAAAATCTTCAATTCCGGGGGCAGCGTCTGCGCGACACGCGGAAGCAGGCCGCGAATGCCCTTCACGACGTCGAGTGTGGAGGCGTTTCCGGCCTTGAGGACGGACACCAGCGCGCCGCGACGCCCGTCCTGGCGCACGATGTTGGTCTGTGGCGCAAAAGCGTCGCGCACATTGGCCACATCACGCAGATAGATCGTGGAATTGCCAACGACCTTGATCGGGAGATCGTTCAATTCGGGGACGGTCCTCATGCTAGCGTTGAGCCGAACGTCGTACTCGAACGCGCCCATCTTTGCCGTTCCGGAAGGCAAAATGAGATTTTGTTGCTGCACAGCATTGAGAACATCTTGCGGTGACAGCCCTTTCGATTGCATCAAACCCGGATTCAAATCGACCATGACCTGACGTTGCTTCCCGCCATAAAGGAAAGGAACTACAGCCCCGGGCACCGTCACCAGCTGAGGCCTGAGGAAATTCTGTCCGAGGTCGTTCAACTGCTGCTCCGAGAGACCATTTCCGGATAGGCCGAGCTGCAGAATAGGCACGCTGGAAGCGCTGAAGTTGATGATTATTGGAGGCTGGGTGCCGGGCGGCAGGAACCGTAGGATGGCTTGGGAGGCAGCAGTCACCTGGGCATTCGCGCTGTCCAGACTCGCGCCGTGTTGCAGGTAAATCTTTACAATGGCTTGACCATTTATGGTCGTCGATTCCAGGTGTTCAATGTTGTCGATCGCCAACGTCAGGATCCGTTCAAATGGGCTCGTGATCCGGCCTTCTAGTTCCTCCGGATTCATACCGGTGTACTGCCAGGCAACTGCAATCACCGGGATGTCGATATTCGGGAAGATATCCGTAGGCGTGCGTAGGATCGTGACCGGGCTCAGAACCAAGATGAGTACGGCCAGGACGATGAAAGTATACGGCCGATTCAGAGCGATTCGAACAATCCACATCAGCAGAACTCCTTACACGCGGTTCGCGAAGTAATCGCGCCAGGCACAGGAATGAGATGAGACCGAACGGTCTCTCGATACAACAAATTTTCGTGTTTTAGCCACCTGTAATTCCTCATGCGTTCCTCTCGTCTCATCAGAGGCTGTCAGATCGTGAGGACGACCCTGCCGAAGGGGCGGCCCTCAATGAGGTAACGCAGAGCATCTGCCGCTTCAGCCAGCTGGTAGATTTTTGCCACGATGGGCTTGACCGCCCCGGATTGAAGCAATGGAAAAATGACGTTCCATGCGGTACTCCATACGTCCGCAGGTTGTGCGAACAGGGAGAAGCTCTTCATACTCGCGCGCTTCCAGATCAGATCCGTGACGTCGATGGTTGCCTTGCGGCCTGCGGAGTAGCCCAAGGTAGTCAGACTTCCCCCCGTCGCCAGCGTGCCGAGAGCCTCGCTCAAGATTTCTCCGCCGATTGCATCGATCACGATGTCGGCGCCATAACTCCCCGTGATTCGGCGGACGCCGTCGCTAAGCTTCTCCACAGAAAGGTCGATCACTTCATCGAAGCCCAGAGAGCGTGCTTGTTGCGCCTTCGCATGATTAGTCGTCGTTGATATCGCATGTTTCTCCCCTTGCGCCCGCGCCAACTGAGTGACTGCGTTTCCGACCGACCTTCCAATCGCGGGCGACAACACCGTCTTGCCCTTTGCAAATCCCGCAAACCTCAGTGTCATTTGGGCGGTGAGATAGGCAACGGGAACGCCGGCAGCCGAAACATCCTCGATGTTGTCGGGAATCAGGCAAAGATTCTGTTTTCGGACAGCAAGCCACTCACCGTAGGTCCCATCCTCTGAAACGCCATATGGGCCGGTGAACATCGCACGTGAACCGACAGGAAAAGCCGTTCCCCCTCCTTCCTCCACAACGCCCGCTCCCTCTCCTCCCAAGACGAGCGGCGTTTTCGCTCGTGGGTATCCCCCCGACAGAATCGTGTGCTCTAGTGGCGTGACCCCGGCCGCTGTGATTCTAACCAGTACTCGTCCATCCGAGACTGTCGGCTTTGGAATTTCCACTAGCTTCAAATCCTTGTAACCGGTAAATGCTTGTGCTCTCATTGCACGCATAATATTTGCCCCATTCTCCACCGAGCGTTGTGCCGTTTGTTCACTCTGGCCGAATCAATGTTTGGCTGCGCGGGCCGAAGCCCACAACGAGCCTGGATTGGAACTGGGCATCATGAGGGTCGTCGATCCGCTGTATTGAACGTAGCAGGGTAAAGACTCAAGTCATTGGAGGTCAGGGGACCGCCCCTTTGCTGATGGTCGTAGTGATATTCGTACACGATCCGCGATCCATTCCATTTCCGGAGGGCGCGCCAACTTACGGTGCACGACCTGCCGGACACACCCACCAGTTCGAGCGTCCACGCGGAATGCGTCTCGTCCGCAGCATCTCCCGGAATCGCAGTCTGCCGAACGGATATCAACAAACCACCGATTTCGGCCATGATGTGAAGCGGAACCAGGAACGTGGCGAGAAGTGAGCGAACCCTCGCTTTCCCGCGAATCGTTTCTTCCGCGTTTTCGCTGCTTGCCTCGACATCATCTGCGTAAAATTCATCGAAGATCTCAAGATACTCTTCGAAGCTTTCGCTGATGTTGGTCTGGATGATGGCCGCGTTCAGAATGCGTTCCTTCGTCTGGGAAGTTGTGTATCGATCGCGATCTGAGTTATCTGTGGATATGAAGCTAAGTCCGTTGGTCATTGCAACTCCTCGAAATAGCAACCTGAATCGAAACGCATGACTTCGCCTCCAGTCATGCCCAATAAGCATTTGGATGCTGGTGAGACCGATCGGTCGCATATATTCTGTCAAAAGTGCTCCGTTGTGAGACCGTTTGGTCGCTTGGCACGAGACAGGATCGATGGTCGCGATGGCCGAGCAGTAGTGTCCTGCGGAGGGATTATCAGTGCCGGCAAAGGGTGGGTGCCGCGGCTTGCGCTTTGCTTCAAATCCAACCAGAAGTGCCACTGCAACGTCGTTTGACCTTGCTCACTCCCTGAAGTTGGGCTGCGAAGAAGCTTCCTGTGTGGTTATGGCCTCCCCGATCTTGTCCCGGATCGCTTCGCACGAACCTTTGTTTCGAGGTGCTCCTCAAGATGATGGCAGGCGAGATCGAGAGGGCCGTCCTTCTTCTGCAGACGACGGATCATGGTGCTTCCTTCTATCGTGCTTACAATCAACATGGCCAATTCAGCGGAATCGACTGCGGAGCGGACCTCGCCTTGCCGTTTCCCCTCCTCAACAATTGCTTCGAGACGGTGCAGCCACGAACTAAGGGCCTGCCGCGCTTTTGCCCGTAACTTAGGATTGCCATCGTCGCAATCGACAGCCGTGTTCAGCAGCGGGCATCCTCCCGGTATCGCGCGCCGGTCCCGAAAGTTCCGGACGATTTGCTTCAACCGATCGACGGTATTTGGAACCTCCTGCATCCCTTCGAATCGCGCATCCATTGCGAGCTTCCAAGCATGGTCGAAGGCTTCTCCCGCAAGCTCCTGCTTGCTGTCAAAGTGCCGGTAAATTCCACCTTTCTTCAGCCCCGTCGCGCGCATGAGGTCAGACAGGGCTGCGCCGTCATACCCTTTCTGATTGAAAATGGGAGCCGCCTTACGAATGATTTCCCGCCTGGTCTGCTCGCCTTTGCGCATCGGGTACTCCTAGAGAAGCGATTGAACAAACATACGGTCGCTCACCGTACGATACTGCTTATTGGATGAGACCGACTGGTCTCCAGTTACATCAGAGATAACGAAAAACGGCGATGAACCTGTGGGCACAGTATCGCCGTCAATGACGTATTCCGTCCAGTAGATGGAAGCGGAGCGCGGAGAAGCATGGCGAAGTAACGATCCGCGGCTTCTCTAGTAGAATCGCCTTAACCGTGGAGCGGCACGCCTGTAGTTCTCGAAGATTATCAGCGCTACTCGAGGTATTTCCCCACATCCGAATTACCTGTGCCGGCGCAGCCCGTGCTGCCATAGCGCAAGAACTTTTGAGTTCTTCCAGCGCCATCAACTTCCCCGACGTAAACATTTCCGTCCGAATCGGTAGCTACCATATGCGGCCAGTGGAATTCGCCCGCCTGGCGGCCGCCGCCTCCAAAGCGGCTCAGTTCCGTCAGGTTCAGGCGGTTGATCACATAGATGACGTCATTGAGCAGATCGGCGACGTACATGCAGCTCTGCTTCGGGTCGGTCGAGAAGTTCACCGTACCGGACGTGCCGCCGATGGTCTGAGGCGCGACATGGACCTCGCCCACAAAATCACACTTGCCTATTTCGCCCTCCGGATTAGAGCACGGCTTGCCCACCTCGGACGCTTTAAAGATCTGCACCCGATTGTTTCCGCGATCGCAAACATACAGCAGACCGTCGTTGGCGAGCTTGGCGCAGTGGAGAGGACTGCGGAAGAACTTTGGTTTCATGTTGCCGGCCTTGAAATCGTCCGGCCATGAGCCGGCGCCTTCGCCGACATCTGCACCGCCGCCGTTTTCACCGATCACCGGGTTCTGCCCGTAGGCGCCAAAATGGCCCACATACTTTCCGGTCGCTGCGTCGACTATGAGCACGCGCCGGTTCCCGTAACCGTCGGCGATGTACATGAGATTCGTCTTCGGATCCACGACCATATCGGCCGGCCAGTAAGGTTCGGGGGTTCCATTGACGCCCCCATTGGTATCGTTGCTGTTCGGCCCTTTCGCTCCGGCAGAGCCAATCTGGTAGACGAAAGTGCCGTCCAGCTTGAATTTCAGAATCTGTGAATCGTTCCCGAAGTTCGGCGCCCACGGGTACTGGCCATGGAAATTTCGGGCCTGGCCGTTGCCCGCGATATAAACAAAGTCGTTCTGGTCAACGTAAATGCCGTGCTCGCGCGCAGGCCATACGCAACCATCCTGCTCGCGGCACTTGGACTCCAAAAAGCCGGGGTCGCCCGGACCACCCCAGGACTGCAGCAATTTTCCCGCTTTGTCGAACACAAGCACGGACGGCGCGGGCATACAGCAGCCATTAATCTGCCCGTTAGGCCTAGGGAATCCGAGCGCGCTGATCGGGTTGCCCTTGGCGTCCTTCCCCGCCACCCCTTGCATCCCGCTATCCGTCGAAGTAACCGAACGAGGACGGTGGTAAACCCAGATATGATCGTGCTTATCAACCGCTATTCCGCCGACATCGCCTATCACCCAGTGATGGGGCAGCGGCAGGGGCCAAGCAGGATCGAGCACAAAGCCCGGCGAAGTTCCTTTGTGCTCAACCCCCATCCCTTCAGCCACGCGATCCAACACGCGGGCCTTTTCGAGTGCGTCCTTGGCGGTCGTTGCGGACTGCTGGGCGCCCAACGAAGGAACCAGGCACGACACACTGAACGCGCCGGCGAGCAATCCCGCCCAAACTGCATTTGTGATAATTTTCGAAATCATCGTGCCCCCTAAAATGGAAATGGCGATTCATGCGTAGCACTTCGGCGCGGTTAAGACTGGAATTTCGGCCTGGCCCACCGGAGAGGCCCACTTATACACCCGGGGCCTTTCCCGGTGAACGAAATTGTTCTTTTTGACTTACCCCACGATAAATAGGGCGGCCCCAATGGCTCGACGCAACACTAGCTCGAAATCTACTGGCAGGAGCCTCAAAAGCTAAACTCGCTCGCGAGTGCCACGTCCCGCGAAGTCCTCTGATCGGAATACGGGATTTGCTTTCTATGTGCCCCGCATGAGCAGGGCTAACACTAGTCGTAATATTCTGGAGAGTGTTTTTGCCTGGAAAAGAAATTGATGTCGTGCCCGATCCACAACTGCGCGCCGGCTTCCTTCAAGAACGCATCGAGCGCCTTCCGCGAGGCCTCCGTCACCCCCGGTCCCTTTTCGCGTTCGGGCATGGAATTCAAAGTGAGATCCTCGGGGTAGTGATAGAGATCGCCGCTCAGTACGACGCTCCCTGTCCTCGCGAGCTTCAGGTAGAGCGACTGGTGGCCGGGTGTATGACCCGGCGTGAATTTCAGCACGACCGTGCCGTCACCGAACACGTCGTAATCGCCTTCGATGATCTTCGTTTTGCTATTCTTCAGAGCGGCATATCCGGGGTTGACCTTCACGCCCGGGCCAAACATCATGTCGTAGTCGCCTTTGTGGACGAGGAATGTCGAGCCCGCAAAATCGTTGGCATTGCCGATATGATCGGCGTGCGGATGCGACAACGCCAGATAATCGACCTTCGACGGCGGGTATCCTATCGCGTCCAACTGGCTTTTCAGCGTCTTGGTCACGAGGACGAAGGACGCAAAAGGGGGAAGGTCAGGCGGATCGCCAAGCACGGATTCATTGAAGGGACGGCCGGCATAGCGATCACCAAGGCCGGTGTCAAATAGCAGAGTCCCTCGGGGGTGCACTATCAAATAAACGGGACAAGACATATTGCTATTCTTCACTTGCTCCCTGGTGAGGCCAAATTTTTCCGGGGCGTCGATTATGATGCTTCCGCCGTCCATCACATAGAGCCGCATGCTCTGAACCGCAGACTGCGCCTTCGCCGGACGAGCGGCGACCGCAAAGCCAGCGCCCAATAATCCGACAAGCAATCCAGCCGTTACCCAGCGCTGCATCATCTCCATTGTCTTCACTCCGCGAACTCTAGACATGGTCACCTCCTTCTTGAAAGAAGTCATCAGTCCACTGAAAAAGCGAGGAGAACATTGCCAGGGATGACACCACCGTGATGAGAGTAGCCGGAGTTCGTAAAGAGCATCCCGCCCACAACCGTTGGGCCGGCATTGCTTATCGAGCCTCCGTTTGCTTTCACACCGTTCACACTGGAATAGTCTCGAACCGTATTGAATTCCCAGATGATTTTGCCGGTCTTCGCCGAATAGGCAAGCAATTGGCCGTCCATGGTTCCTGAAAACACGACTCCCGGAATTGCTGTGACCGCCGCCGGGTGGGAGGGTTTGCAGGGTTTTCGTTCTCCGCACGGCGAGTTCGGAGTGTTCCAAATTGCGTGTCCATCGCTGAGCTCGAGCGCCGCCATGCCACCACTCGCATCTGCACTCGCCTGATCAAAGAAGCCGTTGGGCACGTAAACGTTTTCGCCATCCACTGCGAGTCCCCACAAAACGCCGCCTCCGGTGCTTCCCTTTCCGGTCTGCTGCCCCCATATCATTTTTCCTCGCTGATCAGGATCGAGGGCCCAAACCATTCCTGATTTGTTTCCCGCAATCAGCATCTGCCGCCCACTTTTCAATTCGACAAGGGCCGGTGAGGACCCGAAGTCGAAGTCGGGAGCATCCGCCTCAGGACAGACGGCTGGCTCACGATCGGGTCGCCGACAGCTTCCGTTCCAGATGTCATTCTCCGTCTGCTGATTAACCCATTTAATCTTTCCAGACTTCATGTCGAAGGCAACGATCGAATCCGAATCTCCGATCGCTGGGGGAGAGTAGTTGTTACCCGTTCCGACATACAGCAAGCTTCGCTTGGCGTCGATGGCGGGCGCGTTCCAGACCCCCGCTCCAGAAGGCCCCCAAAGCTGTGTCCCGGCCTGGTTCTTCCTTGTGGGGATCGCCTCTTCTGGAATCGTGTAGGTCTTCCAGATTCGTTTGCCAGTGGCGGCGTCGAGGGCCGTCACGCTCCCTCGGAACCTGCAACATGGATATGTTGGATCTCCGGCTTGGGATTCTTCACGCGATGATACCGGCACGTACAAACGCCCCGCAAACAACTGAGGCCCTCCCGTGATGGCGGCGCGTGAATAGTCGTCCACCTTGACCTTCCACAGAATCTTCCCGGATTCCGCGTCCACGGCGTACATGTTGGCCGATTGGTCGCCGAAATAAGCCGTCAACCCTCCGGAGCCGCGCGTCCCGATGGTGATGGCGCTTCGGATGCCGCCTTCGACCTCGATCGTCCAGTGAATACAGCCGGTCTGTGCATCGAGCGCGAAGAGGTCTCCTTCGGCGTCTCCCACATAGACCCAGCCTCCTACGACAACGGGTTGCGTCCCCCCAGAGCTCGCTCCAGGGTACCCGAACGCCCATTTGAGTTTTAGGCGCGGGACATCATCCGGTGTCATTCCGGCAGCATTCGCCGGCTGGAAGCGCGTGTTCGTGATTGTAGCTCCCCAGCCATTCCAAGCTGACCCACTCAGCGCATGAGGGATCGACCCAACGGCACTGTCGCAGAATGCCGACTTGGCAATCGGATTCAGGGGTTCACTCCCAAACTGTTTGCCGGAAAGGTATTCTGCCAGTGCGCGGCGCTGCGCGCGGCTTCGCTCGGCGGCCTGAGCTTTCATTGCTCCTTTCTCAAGCGCCTGGAGGATCTGCTCGGGGCTCATCTGGCGCAGAAGGTCTAAGCTCGGCGCCGCCGATTTAGCGGCGTCTTCATGGCAGGAAGCACAAAAGCTCTTGAAGAGGACAGCACCGTCTTGGGCGTATCCTGCCGCTGACGAGAAGCTTAAGAACGTGAAGCACAGATAGCTGACCCGAATCCGCATTCTCACGTCTCCTCCTCAGCGCGCGTCTACGGTCAGGCTGCCTGTCTAACGCGCGACGGCACGATTCACCTGGAATTTCTAATTTAGCTCCCGGCAGCCACGGATTTTACACCTCTAGCGGGAGTCCATTGCACGATACTCTCTTCAGCCGCGCCCAGGGGGTCAGGACAGCATCCCGTCTAGGTAACAAAACCTAGGAAGCAACAAAATGTCCGTCGTGTTGCAGGCGGTGTGGATGAATTCATCAGATTGCAAATCGCTGGGGCACAACTCATGGCTGAGCTGTTGACTCAACGAACCTTGTACAAGGCCCGGTTCAATCCATTGAAAGCGCTCAATCGGGCTTAGCTGGTTTCCGATCGCTACTGCGAAGGCACCTTGATCGATGCGAGCATCTTGGCCAGGAATTCATTCAACGCATCGACCCCGCGGATCCACCTTACAACCGCGACGATGTCGTTGTCCCAGTCGATGTAGATAACGTTGTTTCCGTTACCCTCGAAATAAACGGCAGACTCGGGAGCTGCTGGCAGCGGTTTCCTGCCGGTGTTCAGGAACCAGTTCGCGAAACCGTAGGTTGGATTCGCCGGGCCCGGAGTTCGCGCCATCCGAATCCAGTCTTCCGAAATAATCGTGCGGTCTTTCCATTTTCCGTTTTGCAGAACCAGGTAGCCGAACCGTGCCATGTCAAATGCGTTGATGACCAATCCCCCGCCCCAGTGGCCGCCGCCGGTGACCGCTTGGAACCTCTGTCCGTCAATCTCCACCCAGGAATTGTCGTAGCCGTACCAGCGCCACGTTGACGAGGCGCCAATAGGCTCCATGATTTCTTCGCGGAGCACCTCCTGCAGCGGGCGCCGCCAGACATTCAGTGCGGCGAGGGCAAGCACATTCACGCGGACGTCGTTATATTTATAATGTGTTCCAGGCTCCCAAAGTTTTCGATTCGGCCAATCGGCGGGTTTTTCGCCTTCGGGCCGGTCTGCCCAGTCGGGCTTCCCCCAGAGCGTCCCTTGCCAGTCGCTCGTCTGGCGCAGCAAGTGATCCCACTTGATGGGCTGATTGTGAGGCGCTTCAAACAAATCGACTCCCGGCGGCATGTATTCGCGAACGTAGTCATTCACGTCATGAATCAGCCCGCGCTGCCACGCTAGACCCACAACCGTCGTGAGAAATGTCTTTGTGACACTGAAGGTCATATCCACGCGCTTGGGGTCTCCCCACTCGGCGACGACATAGCCGTGGCGAATAATGAGGCCATTGGCAGGCCCGCGATCCTTCGTAAAACCAATCGGAGTGTCAAGCGGCTCTGTGGCCCCAAACGTCGTCGCAAGATACAACTTCATATCCTTGGTCGCCGGATTCTCGCTCGCCACTGCAAACTTCACAGCCTCGTTCAGCCGCGCAGCATCCATGCCCACTTCCTCCGGCTTCTTGTGCACCCAGTCGAACCGGCCGGGGAACTCCGCTGCGGCGGGCGTGGCCCTGGGTAACGCATTCATGGGAGTCGACCCGGCACCCTGCGCCAATGTGGATGGTGACAAGGCGAGCAGGCACACAACCCCGAGCAAGGCAGCAACACGGAACATGACAGTCCTCCTTTTCCCGGCCATCATAATACAATCGTCTTGTTTTTTGCCTGCTGTCGCTCTAGCAGCCACTTCAATAAGCTGGATTCCAATTAGCGAGATGGGTCAGTCATATTCCGGTCTGTAGTAAAGTCGTGGTACATTTCATTCCCGAATGATTCACTTTCCTTGGACTTCTAGAGCCCGCGCATGTTTCGACAAAGTCCGACATTGAGCCGGTTTGAAATTCCCCGGTAATTTGCAGAGCATGATTCGCTGAGAGCTGTTTGGGCCTTTGTGCGGCGCTAGTTCGGAGTATGAAGTCAGTCGGCCCTCACAATCCTCGAATTTGCAAAAGATCTCCGATCTGAACCCACCGACAGCGAACGTCAGTCCGAACAGAGAGCTTGAAGACCTGCCCAGCTGGCCTTCGCGTAAGTTTGCGTCAAAGCGATTGGCGTCTTTTCGGAAGGGGCACAATCGAATCTTCGAGAGGTCTCAGAAGATTTCCAAGTTGTCGCAATTGATTTTCACGGGTTGGGAGTCCCGCGAGCGTTTTATCACTGACCGAACGGTATACTGTCCTGATAATACTGAATGTATCGACCCAGGAGGATCACGGCGAACCAGAGGATCAAAGAACTCGCCGCAACGAGCTTGGCGGAGAGCGGCGCATCCTCTCCGGGTCCCAGGTCCTTGACTCCGTCAAAAACGCCGGTCAGATAGAATGCCGCCGCATTCAGTCCAAGCAGCAGGATGGCCAGCAGCTTGACCCAGAAAGCATAGTCCAGCGTGTAGAACTCCGGCATGCCGATGAACGCCAGCAGGCCCGTCACGAGATTGATGCCGAATCCCGCGAGCGCCCAGGGCACCAGCCGGTGCAGCGGCTCGAGCGGCAGTTGCCTCGCAAATCCCATGATGCGGAGATCAAGAGCGCCCACGGTCCCGATCAACAGCACCAGCCCCAGGAAATGCAGATCCATTATGAAGGCCCACCACCACTTGTTGTACGTCATGGCCTCGGTGAACTTCCAGGGCGTCGGTTCAAACAGGTGCACAATCGTACCCAAGGTTCCTTCGGCCGACGTCGCTTCCTGGCTGCCGCGAACCTCCGAATGGCTGATTTCCCCACCGGTGTTCCCGGTTCTCACCATGAGTCCCACAGCCAGCATCGAAAAAATCAGCACGGCCGCCAAATTCCAGCGAGCCATGCGCGCCCGGAGATGGATCTGCCACAATCCAGCCAGCGCGAAAGCTCCGGTGGCCTCAAGGAACCACAGGGCTAGCATCGCCGCGCCCTCGTGCCGCTGCACGAAGGCTTCCGAAATTCCGGGCTTTCCCTTGAGCATGAGTTGTGCACCCTTGCCACTCGCAAAAGCCGGGATCGCAATCAGGGCCATGGACGCGAAAATGATGAGGCTGCCTCGCCGCAGGGCATCATTTTTCCCAAAGAAGGAAATGACAAAGAGACCGAAACCGATGATGCTGCCAATCACCGGGAAGTGATTCAACAGGAGGTGTATATGCGCGAAGTTCATAATAGTTCCACGCGAGCGTTCAGGATTGGCAACCCCCCAAATCGTTGCGTGCACCGTATCGCCTGCACCGTCGCAAGTCAACGCGAAACAGTAAACCTTTTGCTGGAAACGCGGTTTTCAACTTGACAAACCAGGAAGCGGGGTATAACACGCACAGGCACTCGGCAGTGCTTGAGTATAACTATGCCTAATCGCCTTCTATCGGTTGTCGGTGCCTGCTTCACAATTTGCCTTGCCGTAGTCACCCTGGCACTTATGCCTGCGGCAGGTCAGCAGGCTGCGACACCTCAGCAACCGGCGGCAGGCCAGCCTGGCCAAAGTCCAAGCCAACACGCCCTGGACGTCGGACAGTTCCCTCCTTACAAACCCGCGCGCCTGCCCGACGGCCATCCGGATCTGAATGGCTACTGGCAGTCGCTGGTCAGCGCCGATTGGGATTTGCAAGACCACGAAGCGCAACCCGGACCCAAACCGGAACTAAACGGCGTGTATGGCGCCGGGCCCGCAGGTCAAAGCATCGTCGAGGGCGGCGAAATTCCGTACCGTCCCGAAGCGCTGGCGAAAAAGAAAAAGAATTTTGAAACGCGCGCGATGGTAGACGTCAGCAATGATAAGACCTGGCACAACCTTGGCGACCCGGAAATGAAATGCTACATGCCGGGCGTGCCGCGGGCGAATTACCTGCCGTATCCGTTCCGCATTGTGCAGAGCGCCGGCGCGTCGAGCTCCTACATGCTCATCTCTTACGAGTTTGCCAGCGCCACGCGCATTGTCCGGATGAACTCGAAGGACGAGGCTCCCATCCCATCGTGGATGGGCTGGTCGCGTGGCCGGTGGGAGGGCGATACCCTGGTCATCGACGTGACTGGGTTCCGGGAGGAGACGTGGTTCGATCGCGCGGGAGACTATCACAGCGATGAGCTTCACGTGGTGGAGCGCTATACGCCTGTGAGCCCCTTCCATTTGATGTACGAAGCAACGATCGAAGACCCCAAGGTCTTCACACGGCCGTGGAAAATTCGCTTTCCTCTCTATCGCCACATGGAAAAAGATTTTCAGCTCTTGGAATTCAAATGTCAGCCGTTTACGGAAGAAATGCTATATGGACGCTTTGTCAAGCGGCCCGCTTCGTGAACCGCTGAAAGTGAGGTGTCTCATGACTCATCGATCCGTCGTGGCCCTCGGGATCCCGCTGATAGTGATTGCCTTCGGATCCTTATCGTTGGTCATGAGCCAAGCCCCACAGACGGCTCGCAAAGCTGCGACGGATACACAGTCGAGGGCCGCGACGCCACCAGCGGCTGCGCCCGACAGCCCCGCCGCGAAACCCAGCGGTTTCCGCACTCCGTGGGGCGATCCCGATCTCCAGGGAGTGTGGAACGATGCGACCAGCACGCCGCTCCAGCGCCCTACAGGAGTCGGGAGTAAAGACGTCCTAAACGGAGAGGAAGCCGAGGAGTTTCAGGATCAGATTGCCAACAGATTGAGCCGTGATCGCCGTGACGGCGGCTCTGAAGTCGACGTCAACCGCGCCTATAACGAACACTGGATGGATTCCCGCCGCCTCAAGGTCACCGCGGACCATCGCACCTCGCTCATCGTAGACCCGCCCGACGGGAATATTCCTCCGCTCGTGCCTATATCGGCCGAGCGGCAGAAGGAACGTGACGAGCGCGCCGCCGCACTGGCCCGCTTCAACGCCGGCATGCCGAACACGTATCTGGATTTTGACCTGCCGATACGCTGTGTGGTTCGAACCGACATGCCGCCCTACATGCCCATCATCTACAACAACGACTTTCAGATCGTGCAGAGCCCCGGTTACGTAGTCATCGCTCCGGAGATGATTCACAGCGCCCGCATTATCCCGGTGGACGGGCGCCCGCACATCGGCAAAAACCTTCGCGAGTGGCTCGGTGATTCGCGCGGCCATTGGGAGGGCAATACGCTGGTCATTGAGACCACCAATTTCCGACCTGATACCAACATCTTCCAGGATGCCGATGCGGCGACTTTCCGCCTCACCGAGCGCTTTACCCGCGTGGACGCCCGGACGATCAATTACGAATACACCGTGGAGGACCCGCACACCTGGACCCGGCCATGGACCGTTCGAATTCCCTGGACCCGCATTGATCCTGCCGAGCAGATGTACGAGTATGCTTGTTACGAAGACAATTACGACGTGAGCCATTTCCTGGGCGGCGCCCGCGACCGCGAAAGGCGAGGCGAGGTCGCTCAGCCAATTCCACATCTGCCGTCCGTTCAGTAGTGGAGACAAAGTCCGCGAACCATAGCCGCTAGCACAGGAGGACCGGAATGAAACTGATTGGAAGGAAGACAAGTGTTGGCGCCGTTGTCGCGGCCGCCCTGATGCTGCCTTGGATGGGTATGGTCGCGCCGGCGTCCGCGCACCACGCGTTCGCGGCGGAATACGACGCCAAGAAGCACGTGATTCTGAAAGGCACCGTCACGAAGATGGAATGGATCAATCCCCATGCGTGGATCCACATCGACGTGAAGAAGCCCGACGGCGGCTTGGAAGAGTGGATGATCGAGTTCGGCACGCCGAACACCCTTCTGCGGCGTGGCTTCACTCGCGATTCCCTTAAGCCAGGAACGGAAATTACCGTGGACGGTTATCAGGCCAAGGACAGCGCCTTGCGTGCGAACGGCCGCGACGTCACGCTGCCAGACGGGAAGAAGCTTTTTGCCGGCTCGCCTGTGGCCGACGCTCCTTATAAAGATCCGGGCAAGTAGCCCGGCGATTCACCACATTACGGCTCTCGAAAATTCCCTGCCAAGGTGTTCGGGGACATCTCGCCGGGCCGGACGGCTTGGATCGCCATGTGATTAAAGGAAAGGTCAGGACACCCGATTGGTCGTACCCCTGTTCTTGCGCTCCCTGGAAGAAACCAGCTTCAGCACGTGGCTCCGCGAATCGAATTCTGTATTTGCGTTCTATTTCATCCTCCTCTTTCACACCTTCGGCCTTGCCATGCTCGTCGGCGCGAATGCCTTCGTGGATTTGCGCATCCTCGGCGTCGCCTCCAACCTGCCCCTAGCGCCGCTGAAGCGCTTCTTCTCCATCATGTGGGCAGGTTTCACGCTGAACGTGATCTCCGGCATATTGCTGGTGATCGCCTACCCCACAAAAGCCCTCACGAACCCGGTCTTTTATCTAAAGCTGACGTGCATCGCTCTCGCTGTGATCGTGATGCAAAAAACTTACACGCGCGTCTTCGGCGAAGCCGGTCTGAGCGAAGCGTTGATGGAGGCCAAAGGCAAGGCACTGGCGAAGTGGTCCCTCGTCCTATGGATCGCGGCTATCACCGCAGGGCGCTTGCTGGCGTACACCTACAGCTACCTGCTCTACAGCCATGCGCCCACCGCGCGCTGACCCCGCGCCGCTTTAGTAGTTCGGAATCCAAACCGCCGCCGTGGCCACCGACACCCACAGCACGATTTCCATTAGGCCGGCCAGCTTGGCCACTGCGGGCGTCTCCGGCGTCCGGCCCCAAGTGCGCGACTTTCGTTGCACGAAAATGTGCCATGCCAATGCGAGCGGCAACAGCACAACCAGCTTGAGACGAAACGCCGGATTGTCGAGGTAACCCACTGCTGCCGTGGCGAAAAGCGTAAATCCACCGAGGACCGCGATGCCCAGGCCGAGCCAGTTCCACGAGAACAGAGCGTCCGATAATTGCGCGGCCGTCTGAAATCTCTTCCCCGCGCCGAGCAGCCGAAAATCGAGCGCCAGCGTCGTCCCAAGCCAAAGGGAGAGGCCCGTAAAGTGGGTCCACTGGATGAAGGGATAGGCATACTGCGCCGTCACCAGCCAAACCACCAGCCGGAGATTTTGCAGCCGTTCGCAAATGCCAACGAGCCAAGTGTGCATGAGCAGGAATCGTTAGACCGGTATGAACGCGGGGACTTCAAGTCCCGCGAGGATCGCTCCTATCCACAAGGCTAGCGAAGCGAAGGCCAGCCATTTTGCGGCAGCGGGCACGGACGGGGCACGGTCCCAGACCAATGATTTCCGCTGCACGATTACGCCAAACACGAACGCCAGCAGCACCATTCCCATCTTGATGCGGAAAACCGCCGTGGGATAAAACGTCGTGGCCTGCCCGGCGAACATGATGAATCCCGACGCAATCACCAGACCCAGACCGGTCCACGCAAAGGGAAAGAGTTGCCCGGCGAGCGGCGCAAGCTTCTGGTTCCGCGCGGCAACGCCGAGAACGCGCAAGTCAACGATCGCCGTCGTTCCGACCAACAGGAAAAAGCCCAAGTAATGAACCAGCCAGACCAGGGAAATGAGAACAGCCGAATTGGTGATCGTGACAATCCAGGGAATTTGCTCGAGCCATTCACAAAGTCGCGGCATCAATGGCAGCCTTCTTGGAACCGTCTGATGGACGCAAAATTCCACGGGCGATATTTAGATTGCACGCAATGAAAAAATTCGTCAAAGCTAGAAAAAATTTTCCGGGGAAACGACTTGAACTCTGCGGCAATTAGACGGCCAAGCATAGCAATCCTCGAATTCCAGGAAGCGGTCAGTGAGGCCAGTCCTCACGAAACCACTAAGGCAACGGGTCTCGAGATAGAAACTAAATAGGGCATCACATTCCAAGGCGCGCTTTGTACGTCGCTCTTGCCGCCCCCACCAAACGGTGCGCGGGCCGGTCACAGGCAGCGGGCAAAGAAGACAAGTTCTTGATTGTAACGACTTCTTCCATATCCAATCAACTTCCTTCCCAAGTTCTGCGCATCTCGGTGAGTGGGGAAAAATTTCCTGTTGCTGGAGAAGGCTTTCCATTCCCTTTCGCTCAAACTATGCTGCGGGGAGATAAGCGCAGTGTACTCGGCATTCCAATCAGTCTTTCTAACATGCGCCCGTTGGGGTGCAGGAACGGCGTTCCGGGAAGCGAACGAGAAGATTTTGGGCGAATTGCCAGCTCTTCGAAAATTATCCTGGACGAAACTAGCTCGCGGCGGATTTAGAAAATTGTCGTGAAATTCCCGCATCTCGTGAAACGCGGCAGTGCAGGTCGCCCTTATCCTGGTAAGTCGCCTTCTCGGCAGCTGGTTTTTTGCTCACGGAATGACCTGGGCACATCCCCACAATTCCTGCCCGCTCAACGGGTCGATGCAACACCCCCTTTTCGGTTGATCTGACAATACTTCACCTCGAGAATCGATCTGTCCGGCAGTACTCCATTAGAACCTAAACAGGGCAGTGTTTTTTTTAAGAAACGCTCGCGAACAAAATCAGCTTCGCACGCTCCTGCAAGAGAACTTCGTGAAAGTGTCGCATCGACCCATTGAGACCGCCCCTCTTATCGGAATGTGACTGCTTGACCCGCATTGGCCAAATCCCACATTACGATAATCTCGTTTCTCGGGCGCTATGCGACGAAGGACAATTTGGTTCACTCAGAAGGGTGTAGGGTGTATAAGGATGCTCATCCAGGCCGTCAACATGTCCCGGATGTCGCCTGCGAGACACAGTTCGTGATCGTTATGCATGGAGGCTAGTATGAACAAGCATGCACTCGGACGTCGGCATTTTCTTAAGACGTTGACTGCGATCGGCACAGCCAGCATACCCATTGCGTCGATCTTTGGATCGCGCCTCGTCTGTGCGGCTGATAGGGCAGTGAAGACGGCATACGACCCGGCGGCAAAGTTCGAGATCACGGAGAGCGAGGTCGAGATGAGACGCAACTCGGCCGGACGGATGCTGAAGGCCCGCATTTATCAACCCAAAGGGACGGGGCCGTTCCCAGCCGTACTTGATCTGCACGGCGGCGCCTGGAACGCTAAAGACCGCACCGCAGAGGAGCCGATGGACCGCGCCATCGCGAGCAGCGGTGTGCTCGTGGTTGCCATTGATATGACATTGGCAAAGGAGGCTCCGTACCCAGCTTGCGTTCAGGATGCAAACTACGGTGTGCGTTGGCTGAAATCGAAAGCGCTCACATGGAATGGCGATCCGTCAAAGATCGGCATCTACGGAAGTTCGAGCGGCGGCCAGGTCGCAGAACTCCTGGGCATGCGCCCGCACGATCCACGCTACAACGCCATTCCACTTCCCGAAGCGCCGCATATTGACGCCACCGTGGCTTACGCCGCGATGCGGTCGCCGGTCAGTGATCCGCTCGCGCGCTACAAGAATGCGGAGAAGCTCAAGCGCGACAGCATGATGAAGAACCACACTGTCTTCTTCAACCCGTGGGACTCCATCCACGAATCGAATCCACAGGAGATCCTCGACCGCCACGAGAAAATCACACTCGTGCCGTTCCTGATCATGGCAGGCTCGCTCGACGATAACGTGCTGCCGGAGATTCAGGAAAGGTTCGTTGCGTCATACAAGGCGGCTGGCGGTGACATCCAATTCCAGATCTTCGAAGGCGCCGAGCACGAGTGGGTCGCCAACCCCGGGCCGCTAACCGACCGGGCGCAGGAGATGGTCAAGGCGTTCATCGCGCGTCAATTGAAATCATGAGCGGCTGTCGACGGATTAGCCTTAGACCACGAACCCAAGTCCTGTGAAGTTGGCTTATCGGCATCTTGGCCCTGGAAGGGGCCGACCGATTACTGATAGGGCCATTTCTCAAGGACAAGAGGACGTCCGTGTATCTCTTTATTGTTCCTTGACCGCGTGCTTTCGTGATGTGCCTCACTGTGCTGTCCTGTGGCCCAATCTTTGATTTTGAATTGGCGGGTGCCCCACCTGTCACGCCTCTTGATAAGTGGGGCTTTTGACATTCGTTCCTTCGTCGGAAACTGCGAATCCCCATTTGGGCAGGTCAAGAAGGCCGAAACCAAAGCCCCGCCCTTGAAGAGGGGCCAAGGACAGGGCACCCCAAGTTCACAACCTTAATTCAGATCGGACGTACGGGAGTAGTGCCGGATCCCATAGTGAAGAAGATTCTTCGGAATACCGAAGGGCGGGCCACCCGCCCGGTTAATACGCGGGCTGAACGAGACCCGAGCTAACTTTACTGATGGTATTACCCCTTTGGAATCGAATTCGTGGCTCTGCGGTCTGATGTTAATCCACAGGTTTATTATTAAGCTGAGTCAAAGATTCTCCGTCGCGTTCATACTGATGCGGTTGCGTGGCAGCATGATTCCTTACTGAGGAGTCTTATGAAGACTGTTGATCCAGAGCAAGAGCTGGAAGTTCAAAGCAGCCAGGGAAAAAACCTGCAAGTTCTAGTTGTGGACGATTCCCCCGTCTACCACAAACTGGTATCGGATGCCCTATTTTACCAGCCGTATTCTCTGCTTCATGCAACGAGCGGAAGCGAGGCGCTGGAACTGTTCGCGAAGTATTCGCCACCAATTGTCATTACGGACTGGATGATGCCCGATTTGACCGGGCCGGAGCTTTGCAAGCGAATTCGCGCGAGTTCCAAGAATTTATACACCTATCTCATTTTGCTGACGAGCATGTCAGAGAGCGATAGCCTCGTGAATGGTCTTGAGGCGGGTGCAGACGAGTTCCTGACGAAACCTTTTGATCCTGCAGAACTCCAGGCACGGCTCGGCGTGGGGCGCAGAATTGTCGAATTACACCGCCAGGTCGAAGCCAAGGACCGACAGCTCGAAGGGGCTTTGCGAATCGATACTCTGACAGGCCTTACCAATCACCTGGCTATCCAAGAATGGGCGCCGTGGCAAATCAGGGCCGCCGCGCAGCACCGTTTTTCGATATGGGTCGTTCTCGCCGACGTGGATTCCATGGGCAAAATAAATGACGGATACGGCCGTGAAGCGGGCAATGTTGTTCTCAAGGTCTTCGCGAAAATCATCACAGACAACTCGCGATCAGCCGATATCTGCGCGCGCGCTGGCGACGACAAGTTTGCCTTGCTCGTGACACATCAATCTAATAAAAGCATAGCGGAGATTATCGAGCGCTATCGCCTTCAATTCGCCGCGCACTCGTTTATTTTTAAAGGGAAGATGATGACGGCCACGGCAAGCTTTGGGGCAATCGGGTTTGAAGGCACAGAGGCGCCCACCTTTTCCAGTCTGGTGAGAGAAGCACAAAAGGCGCTGCTCGCCGCAAAACAGGCTGGCGGAAACCAGATGAGAATTCTCAGCTTTGCTAAACTTGAATCTGGATCGGACCCGTTGTCGGCTAGCAACCCGCAGGCTTGAGAAAAGCTAAACATTCCTTTTATCCCGGCGAAGTCACAACCAAAAGTGGAGGGCGCTTCAATTCTCAATAGGATGTGGAGGTTCGGGGGGCGTATCGATGAAAGCACATCACCGCGCCTGGAAGTTATATGTTGGAAGTTTCGAAGCCCTGGTGAAGCAAAACGTACGGCCTATAAGCATAATCTGAATGGAAATGTGTTGGCCAAGCCCCGACAAGTCGCCTTATCGGAGTGCGGGAATTTCCGCCGGATGTGACACGGGTCACCTTTCAAGAGCACCGTTTCTCAGGGGCCATCCGGTTTAGGTGCACACGCTGGAAAGTACGGGCAATCGGAAACGGCTATATGGAAGTGTTATACTCTTGCTCTCAGCACATGAAAATTGAGTCCACGTCAATTGGAGGTCTCGAATGAAACGCATCGCCATGGTTGTCCTCGGCGTAATGGTGGTCTCGATCAGCGCGTTGGCGCAGGCCCCGGACGCTGCCGTCGAGACAGCTTTGCTCGCCGCCCCAGCCAATTTGCGCGAGGGCGCGACGGTCATCAAGTGGAAGCCTGACTTCACATACGACACACTGAAGAAAGGCACAAACCGCCTGGTCTGCTACGACCGGACCGGCTTTCCTGAACAGCAGCCGTTCTCGGTTGAGTGCACCAGCTTAGCTAACCTGGACCGAGTGGCACAGAATCTGAAGTTCGAAGCGGGCGGCGACAAGATCAAAACACAGGCGATGCTCGATGCGGCGGAAAAGGACGGAACCCGTGTGAAGCCCGAGTACGGATCAGTGTGGTACCACATGCTGGGCCCTGACCGCGAGCACGCACACGCGCACATGACCATCGCAGTGCCGGGCGCCACGACACAGTCCGTCGGGCTGCCTGACAACAATAAGCAGGGCACCGTATGGATCATGAATGCAGGTACGACGACAGCCCACCTCATGACTCCGGGCGAATAGAAGACGTTCGTCCCGTCGGAAGAATTGGCCGGGATCCCTCGGCCTGGCCCCGCCCGATATCTGGGAGGGACCTCTCATGCTGCGTGCGTTTCAGGATGGTTGTGGTACGCGCTGCACGTGCAAGATCGATTTCATGTAGATGTCGCCGAGATCAAAAATAGCGGGAATTCATGAAGCATCTGATCTTCAATCTTCTGGTAGTTGCAGCGCTGGCCGCAGCTCCGGGCAAGCAAACGTTCAGCGGCGTGATTACGGACGACAATTGCCCTAAAGCAGATCACTCCCAAATGCGAATGGGGCCGACGGACGCCGAGTGCGCCATGGCCTGCATCGATGCCCATGGCGCCTTGTACGGGCTGTATGACGGCAATAACTTCTACACGCTGAGCGACCAGCGGACGCCGGAAAAATTCGTGGGTGAAAAAGTGAAGGTAATAGGCACTCTAGACGCCAAGACCAAGACAATACAGGTGGACTCGATAACGGCCGAAAAATGAGCCTCGCATTTGGTAGCTGCGGTGCGCAGGATCTGATCGAAGAATTGCGTCACACTTGGTCTCGGTTTCCTGAACTGAGGACGCCCAACTGGCACCGAGAAAGAAAAATCGCTCCTCAAATAGTGCGGATGGAAGGAGGGCGGCAGAGGTGGCATGGCTCAAAGGAAAAAAACCCTCTCGGAGGAAAAACGAAAAACAGGCTTGACGCTAACCGGCCTTCTCATGGAAGGACTTGGCGTTCAGACTGACGGCAGACGCCCCCTAAGACGCATCGCCTGTTGCTCTTCCTTGGATCGTGCGGTTGAAGTATGGAATCCCCCTTGCGCAGGGCTTGGCCGTACTCTTTGTCGAATACGTCTTGAGGATTGCTCGGATCTACAATGACGACAAATTCGTCAGATTGCCAACAGCAGAGGCGCGCGATTGTCGAAAAAGTGAGCCAAACCGGGAATCTCGTTTGAAAAATCACAAATTTCATCTAAATCTCAACTTATTGCCGCACCACAATGGTCTTGACTTTTGAGCCCGGTTCCTTAAGCTCACCATACGTATGAAAAAACGGTTTTTATTTTTAAGCGTGGCCAAGGTTGCTATCGCAATGGTTGGCCTTGCGTCTTTAGCGTCGGCGCATGAACACGACACCTTTAAGATCGGCGACAAGTATTATCTCCTTACAGTGGGTTCGCTTAACGAGCCCTTTATCGTCGACAATATTTCAGGAGTGGACTTGCGCGTATCCCAAGTCCCAGGACCTGGAAGCAATGGGGCGAGCAAGGCAACCGGCAAAGGCACGCCTGTCACTGGTCTCGAGCAATCACTAAGAGTGGAGCTAGCTGCCGGCAACAAAAAGGAAACACTCTCCTTTGACCCTTCGGCCAAGGACCCGGGCGCATACGCCGCGAGCTTTATTCCGACGGTACAAACGACTTACAGTTATCGTATTTTCGGGACAATCAATGGTAGCGCCGTGGACCTTACTTTCACTTGCGTTGCCGGCGAAGTTTCGGAAACGGCTGAGGATGATCGTCAATTGAAAGTTTCTGACACAATTACGCGGCTCAATAAGGTTGGCGCGTTCGGCTGCCCGGTTTCAAGAAAGAGTATGGGCTTTCCCGAACCGGCGCTTTCTTCCTACGAACTAAATCAGAGTACGCAGGATCTCGCGGCCGGTACCCAGTTTGTTCGCAGACAAGCAGCTACGGCGCAAATTTTGGGCATTGCCGGGATCCTATGCGGACTTTTGGGACTTGCAGTCGCAGGAATTGCGTTGAAAGGAAAGTAGGGCTACGAGGGTTGAAGCGCATTATTTTTATCACCGCGGCGTTTGTAATTGCGGAAGCTGCGTTCGCGAACGGCCTCGGAGGCGAGAGGCTCGAAAAAGTCGTCGGTGACATGATCGTTGACGTCGGTACGGATCAACCCTCGACTCCCATTGCGGGAGAACCCATCGAATTCGACTTCAATCTATTGCAAAGTAATACGCGAGAGCCGGTTGGCCTGGCGACGAGTGTAGGCATCGACATCAGCCACAATGGAAAATCGATGGTGAATTGTGACCTTATTCCGGAATCGCCGATGACGTTCCTCTATTACACATTTCCGGAAAGTGGCAATTACACTCTGAAGGTAGCGTTCGTCGACAGCAAACGTGAACGGCAAGATCTCGCTACCGCTTCTTTTCCGCTTACAATTTCGGGGCCCAAGGGCAATACTCGGGCCCTGTATGCTGCGGCACTTTTCGCGACCACCCTCTTGGGACTCGTGGGGGGCTACTGGGTAGCGCGCCGGCAAAGAACCAGATAGAGTAGCGGGAAGAACTCCATTGCTTTTTCGGTTTGAATTTGCCGTCAGTGACCCCTCGCAGGTTTTGAATGATGCAATGTACACAAGATTTGATAAATTCTTCAAGGCGTTTTGTCTCTTAATCGTCATTATTTCGATCCTGCCAGAACTCGCCTTTGCGCACGCGACACCGATCCAATACGTTCCTGCGGCATCTTCTATTCTTTTGAAAGCACCGGAGGAAGTGCAAATCCATTTCAGCGAACGCCTGGAGCCTCGCGGTTCCAGCATTATCGTACTCGCTCCGGATGGTTCACGCGCCGATCTTTCCAATTCCGCGCCCGACTCCACGGATCCAAGAGTTTACCGGGTGGGCGTAAGAGACAGCGGCGCGGGCAGCTACACAGTTTCGTGGGAGGTCATTTCATCGGATGACGGCCACTTCACGAAAGGCGCGTATATTTTTTCGGTTGGAAACCCCAGTCCGAGTGCAAGCACACAAGGCAGCGGATTTCAGACCGTTCACAGCTCAAGCGTTCCAGAAGCCTTGACGCTCGCGGTGGAACTCATCGGAGACGCCATGATTCTGGGCGCCCTGCTTGTGCTCGCGTTCATCTGGCGGCCGATGCGCAGGCATTTCCCCGAAGTGAAATCCGATGAGCATGAGTTCATCGGCAGGTTCCAGTTTCTCCTCCTTTTCGGATGTATTCTGGCGCTTGCCGGCGGCTTTGCGTACCTGATCTATAAGACCAGCGATCTTGCCTCGCTTCAGGAAACAACTTTTTCCTCGGCCTGGGGCTCTTTCCTTGTGACCACTTCGGCGATTTACACGGTATATCGAATGCTGGGTGCGGGCTTCTTGTTGGTTGCATCTCAAGTAATGCAGAAAAGGCTGTTCTCAGCCGAACGCGTCTCGAAGATCGAATATTTGTTCTTCGTGGTTCTGGCGCTGATTGATCTTTCACGGGCACGCGTAAGCCACGCCGCCGCCTCCACCTTCGCGCCGGCATTAGGCGTACTGATGAACTTCGTTCACCTCTTTTTCAAGGACGCCTGGATCGGGGGGATCATTGCGCTGGTTGCGCTCCTCTCACCGCTCATCGGAAACTCGAGAAACGCGAGCGTAGCTGCATTCGCGCTCACCGCGTTTTCACGAATTGCCAGTGTTGCGTTCGGCATCGCGGGTGTTACGGGGGCCTACGTTGTCTGGCTCCATCTCAAGAGTTTCTCGTATGTGTTGACGACGGACTGGGGGAAACGATTCGCCGTCCTTTCGGCGTTTGCCGCATTTCTGCTGGCTCTGCGTTTGTTTGCGCAACTATATGACGAGCCCAAAATCGTGGACGCGATAAGGAAAAGGGATGAGACGCAGTATCTTCGCCTCCTCTCGTGGCTCGGCTTCACGCTGCCCGCGGAGATGGCGATCGGCATCGCCATCCTCGCGGTCACTTCACTGCTGATCATTACCACGCCCCCGCTTGCTCCTCATTACAGTTTCTTGCGGTCCGACGTGAGCCAGGGAATCGTGCTCTCCCTTGCAGAACAGCCTTCCGAGAATGCCAAATTCCTAGTCACCGCAGAGGACCCGGTTACGAGAACCAGCGCCGACGTGAAAAATATGGTCGTCACCATTACGAATCAGGCCGCGGGTGTCGGCCCAATTGTCGCTTCGCTCGAGAAGAGATTTGCCGGAGGATTTGTATTCGGGAAAAATCTACTTACTCCCGCCGGAATCTGGTCGGTAAATGTTGCTGCCCAAAGAGTAGGAGCCTACGATGCCACTGCATCTTTTAATTTAAATTATCCGCAGGAAGTAAAGGAGAGCGACGCGCACTCGACGGATAGAACGTTCGGATCGTTTGAGGTATTTCATTTGATCGTCGCCCTCATCATCCTTGCCGCCGCGGTCATTCTTTATCGCAAGAGCACGGAATTGAATCAATCCGTGCTCAATGCGCCGGAGGCGCCCGCGGCAAGCGCGGCGTTCACGTTTGCAAGGCCACGCGCCTGGATTCCCCCCCTGATACTTATTGCCAGCATAATTTACCTGAGTGGAGGATTGCCCGCGGTATCTCCAGGAGTTCTGGAAAGTCCATTTCAGCGAGTCTGCGAGGAAACGAATATCATGGACGTCTGGCATGAGAGCGTTCCCGAGCGCGCCGGAGAGGCAACGTCCGACCTGGCGTTGCCCGGTTGCACGGTCGGGCTCGGGCTTGGCCAATTTCATTTTGTGGACGCACGTGAATTCGCCTACTTTGTGCGGCCTGCGCGGGCAAGAGCTCAACTGGCAACAAACCCTGCGGCGCTCGCGCCCAATGTTCCCACCACACTGAACTTTACCTTGCGCGATTACCAAGGCGATCCGGTTCAGGATCTGGTTCTCGATCACAATCGCATCATTCATGTGGTTATCGCGAGCAAAGATTTCTCCGTCTTCTCGCACATCCACGTGGAAGATCTTGAGCCGGTGACTTCGGAAATGCTCAAAACCGCCGAATTCCCTGTGCACTATAAGTTTCCCAAACCGGGGCAGTATCTGGTTTCCGTGGACTACACCGAAAGGGCTTACATTTTTTCCGATCAATTCTACTTGAACGTCGAACCCTCGGCGGCGATGAGCCCCGCTCAGAACGAAAACTTCGCGCTCCAGAAAAGCATCGACGGCTATGAAGTCACTCTCAAGACATCACCAGCCAGACTCAAGGCAGGCGCCCGCGCGACTCTCGATTACCACGTGGAAAAAAACGGCAAGCCCCTGAGAGAGATGACTCCCTACCTTGCGGTTCCGATGCACATCAGCATAATTCGCGACGATCTTATGGGATTTCTACACATCCACGGCCTCCTTCCAGTTTCGCCCATAGGCTATATTCTGGGCGAGAGTACCCATGCTTCACACCTATTCTTGCCCAATAAATTCGGACCTGACATTGAGGCTACAAATTTTTCATTCCCATCTGCAGGCGTCTATCACGTCTTCGGCGAATTCAGCGCCGCGGGAAAAGTCGTCGTAGCGCACTTTACAGTGAGGGTGGAATAAACCCACCGTGGTACTCCCTGATGCGAACAATCAAAACCTGCTCCAAAGGGGCGCCCTTTTATAATGCGTCTATCAGGCGGAATCCCCCGCAGGCGATGGATATGCCTCATCTGGACAATTGTCAGGAAATAAAATTTGGTAGAAAGCAGAAGAATAACTACCGAGTACGCCGTGACCCAGTCAAAATCGCGCAGGTCACAAGGCAGGACTACGTCTCTGGTTAGCCGGCGGTGCGCCCACGTTGACTTGCGAATGGGTGCAGCCTAACATGCGTCGCCAGAAGTATCTTTGCCATCATGATCGGCCAAACCATCTCGCACTATCGCATCTTCTCGCAGCTCGGTGGCTGCGGGATGGGTGTAGTGCGCGAAGCCAAAGACCTCAAGGCGCATCGGCATGTCGCCCTGAAGTTTCTTGCTGAAGAATTGGCCGCGGTACCGCCGGAATAGCCCCGACTCGGATCTTCGCAGTACCCTAAAGATAGGGAGGTTTTGTGATGCCGCATGCAGGTCGAGTGAGCTTCAGATTCGCGACAGCCATGATCGCGATGATCGCAACATCTCCGGCGAGGGCGCAGACCCAGGCCGATCCGCAACCCGTCAATTCCCTGCCGAATCCATATCGGACCGTCGAGAACTGGGCGAAGCTTCCCGAGGTGCGGACGTGGGGGTCGACCGCCGGAGTCGCGGTCGATCGCGGCGGTAACATCTGGATGGCTGAGAGATGTGGCGCAAATACGTGCGCCGGTTCAAACCTTGCGCCCATTCTGGAATTTGATCCGTCCGGCAATCTCCTGACGAGCTTTGGTGCGGGGATGTTCGTATTCCCTCACGGCATCACCGTGGACAAGGACGGAAACGTGTGGGTGACCGACGGCCAAGGGAAGGACGGAAAGGGCCACCAGGTTTTCAAATTCAGTCCCAAGGGAAAAGTGTTGATGACGCTCGGCAAGGCAGGAGCAGCCGGAGACGGTGAGGATACCTTCAACCAGCCTTCGGCTGTCGCGATTGCTGCGAACGGAGACATTTTCGTCGCGGACGGACATGGAGGGAACAGCAACGCGCGTATCGTGAAGTTCTCAAAAGATGGGAGGTTCCTCATGACGTGGGGGAAGAAAGGTTCGGCCCCCGGGGAGCTCAACATACCGCACGCGCTCGCATTCGATTCCAAGGGACGGCTGTTCGTTGCGGACCGCGGTAATAATCGGATTCAGATCTTCGACCAGGAAGGGAAATTCATCGACCAATGGAAGCAATTCAGCCGACCCAGCGGGATTTTCATCGGCAAGAACGATGTCATGTACGTTGCCGACTCCGAATCGGGCTCGGTGGCTCGGGACCATTCCGCATGGAAGAGGGGCATTCGAGTCGGAAGCGCCAAGGATGGCTTGGTCACGGCGTTCATTCCGGACCCCGCGGAAAATGCTACCGGGACAAGCGCGGCAGAGGGCGTCGCGGCGGATGCGAAGGGGGTCATCTATGGGGCGGAGGTCGGCCCGAAAGATGTGAAGAAATACGTCAAGTAATAAAGAGCGTCGCAGCAAATGGGCTTCGCACTGTTGACGACGCGATGCAACTTGTACTCACTCCACTTCATCCGTTCCCAAATCTCCCGGCACATCGCCTTCGCTTTCAATGCAGCGCTCGAGCCGATTGGCAATCTTGGGATCAATCCTGCCAACGGCACTTTTCCATCACGCAGGGCCGCCTCGACATCCTCGCAGAGCAAGTCACAACCCGTGATCTTGACGGCTGACTATTGCTCGCACGGGAAGACGTCCTTTCTGGCTGGATAGGTGCATCGGCTATGAAATCTGGCATGAACCAAGTAAAGATCAACATCTCGCCGATCACCAACGTTGCAATCAAAATTCCAGTAAGCCACTAGCTAGGCATTACGTGATATACGGTAAATGTTTGACCCACTGGGGGGTACTTCTGAGAGTATTTTTTCGCTCTGATCTGGAGCACGGCTTCTCTTTCGGCCGGATCAGTAACAACCAATAAGGTCCGATCATACAATTGATTGCCTATCTTCAAACGCACATGGGGATCACGGGCCACATTTCGAGGCCATTGTCTGGTTGCGGCCCCAGAAGTAGCCAGATAAAGCTGGCCGTTATAGGCGATACACCATGTTGTTACCGAGTGGGGAATTAGATACCAGGTGTTGGTCTGAACCTTCACGGTTTGAATGCTGTCAGTGAATGACCAGTCGGCAACCGGAGTCGTTACGAGATTCCCGCTGAGCCATAAACCGGGATAACTCCCGCGACCGGGCGTATCTCCGTGAGGATTGAGGCCAGTGAAGCGCAGCGTCACCAGCAGTAAGACCATGCAAACCACTATTGCTCCAAGAATGTTTGATAGCGTCTTCATGGTTGGCTCCCTAAAGTTGCAAGTGAGATAGCGTCCGTTCCCCCCTCGCCAACTATACGACTAAACTGGGAATCTTGGCGTGGAACTTCTCACTCCTCCGCCCGAAGCCAACGAGGTACAAATGACCCGCCCGAGGTTTTAGTCGAGTCCTCGGTCTGGAAGAGACGAAGGCGACTACCGGCTTGTCTTATCAGCCAAATCGCCGCTGCTCAAGCGGCATGCGCGAAGCCCACAACGTTAGCGCGTCTTCCAATCTGTGGCCCAGCGGCGAGCCAATCCCTAGAATATGTTTGGAATCACTACCAGATAGACGAAATCAGCCCGCAGACAAATCTAAGTAGTATCAACCTTCCTGAGCTGATCCAGGCCCGTTCGTAAACCGTGTACTTGCGTTCAGTAACCCGTTGCGGTCACCGGCCCATGATTTGCCGGGGAGGTGAGTACCGGCATCGGTTCAACTGGAAGACGCTCCTCTGCGTCCGGATTCTCAAAAACTTTGCGGATTCCATAAGTCGTTGAGCGCTCGGCAGGGATCCGTCCAATGGTTCGGATCATGGCACGGAATTCGCCGGGCGAGACATATTCGCCGAAATTCGCCCCAGCCATCTTCGAGATGCTCTCCTCCATCAACGTGCCTCCGAAATCGTTCGCTCCCGCTTGCAAACACGTCAAGGATTGCTCGAAACCAAGTTTGACCCAAGAGACTTGAATGTTGCGGATGTAGCCGTGCAAAAGCACGCGGGCGACCGCATGAACGATCAAATCCTCGTGGATTGAACGTCCCGCGCGGGCAGCTCCGCTCTGGAAAAGTTTGGTTTTGGAATGGATGAATCCAAGCGGAACAAATTCCGTAAATCCGCGAGTTTCCTTTTGAATGTCGCGAAGCAGAAGCATGTGCCTTACCCAGTGTTCGGGAAGCTCGGTATGGCCATACATCATCGTGGAAGTCGAGGGGATGCCGAGGCTGTGTGCCGTGCGAATGACTTCAATCCATTGCCGAACTTTCAATTTATTGGGGCTGAGAGATCTGCGCACATTGTCGTCCAGAATTTCCGCGGCCGTCCCCGGGATACTGCCCAATCCGGATTCTTTCAACATGACCAGATACTCGCGCAGGGGCAGGCGCGTTTTCTCGACGCCGTACGTGATTTCCATGGGCGAAAAGGCGTGCACATGAAGTTCAGGCAATCGAGCCTTGATGGCGCGAAGAAGTTCAACGTAATAGTAGCCGTCGAGGTCTTTCGGGAGACCGCCTTGAATGCACACTTCCGTGGCCCCACGCTTGACCGCCTCGAGTGACTTGGCAATCAGCGTGTCCGTGGAATGAAAATAAGCTTCCGGCGAATCCGGCCCCCGGCTGAACCCGCAAAAAGCGCAGCCGACGATGCAAACGTTGGTGAAATTCAAATTCCTGTTCACTACGTACGTGACGCGGTCGCCGACTGCACCCCGCCGAAGCTCATCAGCGACTTTCAGCAGAGCCAGCAGGTCGTTCCCTTCGACCGTGGCCAGTGTCAGTCCCTCATCGAGGCCCAAATCGTTCCCCGCGAGGACTTTTTCCAGGGCGTCGGCGACGTTTCGGCTCGCCGCCGCAATCGCTCGATCCAAGGGAATTGCGATCCATTCGGCATTCACTGCTTTCAGCATGGGTTACACTCCCCTCGAGCATAGCCATCCCCACCCCGCAGCTTTTGAACGTACGGTTGCAGTTGCTCGCTCACGAATTCCGGGCACGTGGAAAATTCCGGATAGATTGCCAACCGTTCGCGCAAGACGAACCCTGCCTTCGCAGTTCTCTCCGCCAGCGAAGAGATCTGCGGCCAAGCGGCTTCCGGGTTGATGAAATCTTTTGTCACTGGAGAAACTCCACCCCAGTCGTTGATGCCGGCAGTCAGCAAATCCGGATAGTCTTTCGAGAGCAGATTGGGCGGGGATTGAAGGTTCATCTCGCCGCCAAGAATCAAGCGCGCCACTGCAATCGTGCGCAGTAAATCGTCGTTGGACGGCTCCGGCACCAGAGCCATGCGAATGTCCAGCTTGACGCGAAACGGCTGGACGATCACTTCCTGCACATGACCATACTTTTCATGGGCTGCGCGGATCGCCAGCAGCGCATCCACGCGTTCCTCGCGAGTCTCACCGATACCGATCAAGATGCCCGTCGTGAAGGCCATGGACAATTGGCCCGCTGTTTCGATGGTCCGCAGGCGAAGCGAAGGGACTTTGTCCGGCGCTCTCCAGTGCGCCCCGCCGGGGCGCCCCAGCCGAGGACTAGCGCTCTCCAGCATGATGCCCACGCTGACATTTGTCTCGCGCAGCCGGCAAAGGTCTTTCTCGCCCATCAAGCCCGGATTCGAATGAGGGAGTAAACCGGTCTTTGAAAGGACCAATTCACTCATCGCCGCAAGGTATTCGAGCGTCGTATCGAACCCCAACGCTCGCAGAAATTCCTTCGCTTCCGGAAATACGCGCTCGGGCTGGTCGCCAAGGCTGAACAAAGCCTCTTTGCATCCCGCACGGCGGCCAGCCTCGGCTACCGCAAGGACTTCGTCTGGCGTCATGTACGCCGGCACACCGGCTTGAGGATCAGCACGGAACGTGCAATAGCCGCAATAGTCGCGACACAGGTGGGTGAGTGGAATGAAGACTTTTCTGGAATAACTTACAGAATTGCCTTTGAAGCGGTCGCGGACAGCGCCGGCCGCCTGGACTAAGGCTGCTAACGGGGCTTCTTCCATCAACGAAAGCGCATCTTGGCGGGCGATACCACAGCCCTCTAAACCACGCTCGAGAGCGGCATCCACATTGTAAGGAATCGCCACATATGCCATTGGGATGTCTTTAGAAAAATCTCAAATCTCCCGTTGAAACTAACTCAGTTAACAGAATATGCGCCGACCCTAACACTGTCAACTTAAACGGGTAGTGACTCAGGTTGATTTCGTGACGCAGTTTCCGAAGAACCCGACAAACCAGAACGGCCTTTTCCAGTTGGATGCGCCTAATCTCCATGTTGGAATGACGCGCGGTTCAGGGTTATTGTTTTATGTTCGAACACCATGCTGCTCAATCCGAGGCAAAAATGAGAAATGTAATCTTCGCAATCAACATTACCGTAGATGGCTGCTGCGACCACACCAACACGATTGCCGATGAAGAACTACTTGAATATTACACGCACCTCCTGCGAGATGTTGACCTGCTCGTCTTTGGGCGTAAAACCTATCAATTGATGGTTCCTTATTGGCCTGATATCGCAAAAAGCCAGTCTGAGACAAAAGCAGAGAACGAATTTGCTGACACATTTGACTCCATCAACAAAATTGTTTTTTCACAATCATTGGACAGCGCTGAAGGAAATACGAGAATCGTTCGTACGAAGCTTCAAGATGAAATACTTAAATTGAAACAGGAACAAGGCAAAAATATTTTAATCGGCGGTGTAGCGATCCCTTCACAACTTACAGAGCTTGGTCTAGTTGATGAATATTATTTTGTCGTTCAGCCAATAGTTGCAGGAGAAGGGAGACGGTTATTGGAAGGTATTAGTCTGGCGGAGAAATTACAATTGAAACTTGTTGAGTCAAAGATCTTTAAATCAGGATGTGTTGCGCTTCATTACATGAAGCAGTGACAGAAAAAAATTACCCGACACTCGCGCCGCTCTGCGTCAATAATCCTTATTTCCTATATGCACCCTGCTTTCTGATGCCTGGTAAACGGGGTTATCGGAAATTGAGTCACTACTCTTAAACGGGGAGGCGAATATGAACGTGCCGCACTCTGCAGCAGCGGTTTCGGCTGCAGAGCGGATGATGCGACGAATGTCGCGGCGTGCTCGCAATATGCGAGAATCGGGAGCATGTTTTGGAAAAAGACTGCTGACCAATCTCGTCAGCGCTTGGACGCCCGATGGCTAATGCCCTGACGGCTGTTCGCCTGCTTCTCGTGGTCCCATTTGCGTTCTTCATGGCCCACGGGGACGTGCGTTCCGCAGTTCTCGCCTTGGTCGCGTGGGTGGTGGCCCTGACTACGGATTTTCTGGACGGGCCCATCGCGCGCCGCAGAGGTACAGTGACCGCGTGGAGCGGGACATTCGATCACACAACCGATTTTCTATTTGTCACGAGCGGCTTATTTGCCGGTGCATTCCGGGGAGTGTTTCCGTGGATACTGCCTATCTTGATTGTCGCGGCCTTTTCGCAGTACGTCATCGATTCTTACTGGATACACCGTCAGACCAAGCTCCGCGGGAGCAAGCTTGGGCGATATAACGGCATGCTCTACTTCGTGCCAACCTGCATGGAAATTTTCGTTCGCCTGGGCATACGCTGGCTGCAGCCCTTGCTTACGATTTTGGTCTGGATGTTGGTTTTGAGCACGTTGGTATCCATGGGCCAGCGCCTGATGCTCAGCAGACTACCCGAACATCTCCCGACTCGCTCGCCGGAGAAATAGCAGGCCGACTCCGGCGTTAAAGAAGATGAAGAAATTATGCATGACGAACCCAAACGCGGTCATCTGTCCGGGCCGGTCTGGAAAGAGCAGAACCCAGAAAAGGATGGCGACGGAGTGCATCGGCCCCGGCATGGCCGCGCCGAAGAAAATTACCGGGAGATATCCCAACATTTCGCCAAAGCCGACCGTGCCCCCAAAGAGTCTTAAGGCCAGGGTATAAACTATCACGCCGGCGATGACCAGCGGTGCGCGCATGGCAATCACCGCTCCGTATTGCCACACTTTAGCCAGCCGGAACGCGCGGAAGATTGGGCGCTCGCGCAAAGCGATCCCCGCGCCGATTTTTCCGGTGAAGAAGAGATGGAAAAACACAAAGAAAACGCAGGAGCCTAAGGCGATCCAAGGGATAGTGTGAAAAACGTTCTGGATGTTATTCCACCTCAACAGCGCGCCGATGGACGCCCATAGCATCAGGCTGTAATACTCACAAAACATGAGGAAGAGCATGCTGGAGCCGATCTCCCAGCCGGGCAAACTATCCCGCCGGTTCAGATAGAGAGCGATGGCGCCTTTGCTGACTTGTTCGTTCACCAAGGAAAGAATATAGGCGCTGGCCCGAATAGGCAGGATATCCGCGTAGCGGATTTTTGTATTGAACCAGTTAATCACGCTCCAAACAACCAGGCTGTCAATCAGGAGATAAAGGAAACAGTAGGGAATGACCAAGGCTAGCCAATGAAACCAGTTCACATTCTCGAAGCTTTTTAAAAGGTAGGCAACCAGACCACTGCCTTCAGCTGCAGCGGCGCTCCTAAGACGGGTGTAAAGATAGGCAAAGCAGGCTACCGTAATGGCGAATGGCAAAATCCGCTGCCATGGCTTGGCCTTTTTGCTGGCTGGGATTGAAGATGAGCTGGTGGTTGGGACGCTCTCACTCATTTTGTCATCCTTGGCCTAAACTGTCTTTAATCATTTCGTCGATTCCGGTGAGTTCGATTCCGAGTGCAAACGCTGCCGGCTGCGGATTCAGGCCAGTGTCCGCAGTGATTACGTCAAGAGCGTCCCGCGAAAACCCGGGTTTACCGATGCGCTGACGGATGCCCAGCACCAACGAAAACCAATACTTTGGAATCGAACCGATCCGAACCTGGCGACCTAGCAAGCGGGCGGCACGCTCGACGAGTTCCCGCTCCGGCAGGGAGACAGGGCCAACAAGGTCCAAAACAAGGTTGTTCGCAACCGATGGGTTTGTGGCGGCCACTGCAGCCCGCGCCAGGTCATCTACAAAGAGAGGCTGCTGAAGATTGCGACCCCCACTAATCAGCTTAGCCCGGCTGTGGCTTACGTGCCGCCCGAGTGCTGCTCCCCCCGCGGTGCCAGGACCAAGCAAAAGCGGGGCGCCTGGCACCGTATAATTCAGTCCCGATGCTCGCACCAGAGCCTCCGCCTGGCCTTTGGTGCGGTAGTACCGATTGCGAGACGTCTCATCGGCTCCCGTCGCGCTCACCAAGACGATTTTCTGCACCCCGCTTCGCTTCGCAGCTTCCACGACGCCCCGGGTCGACGCAACATTGGCCTGCTCATAAGTCGAATCCGGGGTTTCGATGAGAATCCCCGCGAGGTGGATGACTGCAAAAGCTCCCTGAAACGCGGCATCCAGACTCCCGAGGTCATCGTACGAGATTCGGACCACGCCGTCGGCATTCGTCGATCCCAAACGGATCTGTTCGGCAGCACGAGCAGAGCGGACCGCGGCAACGAACGTGTTCGTCGAGGCCTCGTGTTTCGGTCCACATCGCAGGATGGCTTGGCCGACAGCGCTATTGGCGCCGGTGATGACAATCTTCATGTAGGATCCCGATCAGCCGACGACGTGAAATACGTCTATCGTTGCATTCGCTGGAACTTTCAACTGGTATTTTTTCTCTCTGACCTGGACCACGGCATCCTTCTCCGCCGGATCGGTGACAGGAACCAGTGTGCGATCGTAAAGCTTATTTCCGATTTTTATGCGCACGTGGGGGTCTCGCATCGCATTCTCGTCCCAGCTTCTCGGCGCTCCTGCAGGATGAGTGGACGAAACGTAGAGCTGGCCCTTGTAGGCAAGACAATTAATTGTTACCGAATGAGGAAGTAGAAACCGACCCTGGGTCTGTAGCTTGATGTTGGGAACTTCATCAGTGAACGACCAATCGGTGACCGGAGTGGTGACGAGATCTCCTGTGAGCCACAGACCGGGGATTCTGTCATGCGGGTTAAGTCCTGTGATGCGCAACACGACCAACACCAAGGCCAAGCAAACTAATATTCCTCCTACTATCTTTAAGAGCATCTTCATAGCAGGCTCCTCAATTTGCCGATGCCCCTTGCACGAGCATTGATCGACCAACAAAGACATGAAGACTTTCCGTGCGTAACGCGCTCAATATAAACCATGATTCCTGATTTGGATCTTTGATTCACGTATCGTAGCGTTTCTCCCGCCTTAGACACAACGAATTCGCCACCAGAGCAGGTCCCTTCGAGATCGGAAAGCGCTTTTAGACGCTCAGTCGATTTCTCCTCGGTCGGTCTCTGGAAGCGCACACACCTTCGACAAAAGGAATTTTTGCAGGCGGCCGATCGGTGGTGTAGCATCACGCGTGACAATCATCGCTATTCAGGAAGCGAAAGATGAAAATATTAAAAGTAGGAATCATAGTGATCGTAGTAATCCTGGCGGTAACGCTCTTGACGCTCCGCGTGACTGGTCTCGAACCGGAATACCTTGACTTGAACCAACTTCGCGCTCACCACATGATTGCCCGCCCAGGCTTGTGGCTGAAAGGCGAAGTCGTCACCACGCCCGTCGCGGATTGGTCATTTATTGAGCAAGTACCTCACCCCGGACGTAGCCTCAACACTGTCCTGGTTGAGACGCGAACGACCTATTTCATTCCCCACTCGGTCCGGACGATGCCTACCGTGCGCAACGGCGAGCTATTCATACGTTCGCACCAGGATCGAATGGACGTGCAGTTTCCGCATGACAAGTCCTGGACATCCAATGTGGCCCGCGATCCGCGCGTCCGAATAAAGATCGGCGATAAACTATACGAAGCGACCATGGTATTGGTCGCGGATCGCGCCGAAGCCATCGCTTTTTTAGGCAGAAATCCTGAAACTGTGGAGAAAGGTCCCGACGGGCAAGAACATGTCGTGGGCTATGACCATGTCTATCGAGTTTTCCAAAGGAGCATCCCCGAGTATGGCGGTAGTCAGCCATCCCTGAGTTCGGCGGGCCTTATACCCGAGAATAAACCGTAGGAATGATGGCCCGGGCTCCGGACGGAACGGAGCAAGAAATCTGGAACGATGTGACAGGGATCCCCTTTGGAAGCTGAAGTAAAATCGCTATTGGATTAAGGGAACAATGGCAAATTCGACGGTGGCGGACATGATAATCGCCATGCCCAGGGCTGCAAACACCATCGCGAGGGGACTGGCTCGGCCCAAGTGGCGGTTCAGTTCGCTTGCCAAGCCGAAAATTCCGCTACCGATTATGGAGTTTATGACTAGCCCCGTCATCGCGCCCCGGCCGATCGATCGAATGAATGGCACAGTCTCTCCCCCCAGTTGTTGAAAACTGGCGCAAAAGGATTGAAAAGGTGGGATTCGGGCTCATTGAATGCCGAAGGTCTAAGTCACGACAAAAAAGATGACAGCGACAATTACGCCCGCCCGCACGAACTTGCTCCCGTAGTCTTCGTGTTTCGGTGCGAATATATAGGACGATCCCTCGGCATCTCACATTTTTTGATGAAAAGCATAAAGCGCGAGCTCTACCCGGTTGGACGTTCCGAGCTTGTCAAAAATTCGAAACATATAGTTACGCACTGTGTTTTCGCTCAGGCTCAGCTGGCGGGCGATGTCGCGGTTGGTCAAACCTTCGGATACGAGTCGAGCGATTCCTTGTTCTTGTTTGGTCAACAGTGCGACACCTTTGGCATCGAGGATTCGCGGCGGAATCGATTCGACTAGGGCATCAACTAGGAAATGTAATTCCTCAGCACGAACCCAGATTTGTCCTTCGTGCACGGCACGGACGCACTCGCACAAGGTCTCAAATAATTCATCTCGGGAAATAACCCCGTGAGCTCCACGGCGAAAACTCTCGATGACGATGTCGCGCTCGGATGAATCGATCAACATGATGGCCTTGACCACGGAGCGACACGTCTGTAGTTCTCGAAGAACCTTAAAGCCCGCAAGAGGCCCATCACGCAAATTGGAACCGATCAAGGCAACGTCAGGCTGCTTCTCGTTCAATGCTCGTAGAGCTTCTTGGGATTCGGTTACGCTGCAGACCACATCAAATCGATACCGGCTGCGCCTCAAAGCTGTGGCCATCAGTTGACAGTGCATACGATTGGCATCGGCGATGACAACCCTGATGAAAGGGCCCCCTATTCTTGACGCCTTCTGCATTGGGCTACTCTCAGAATCCGGCCGACACCCTCAGAACTCAAGAAGTTATCAACACGGTCGACCCTGTGCAAGTAAATGTGCGAACGATCTGTGAATATTGTGCAAAAAGATCGGCTCGAATTAGGCTAACAAATCCATGAAATCGTAGACCTCCAGAACAGTACTAGTACTTATAGTCCCCTATTATATAGAATCCAGAATCCAACCGCTGCTTATGTTTAGGCCTTCGAGAATCGAGACCCTGCACTTGAAACTGCGTGGGGGAACAGACTGTCGGTGCGACACTAGGAAATTCGGTGGGCTGGACCTAGCACTGCAACTGGGAGGACGGTCATTGTGTTACCGGGTGCGGAGACCTTCGTGCACTATCATTGTCCCTCGGTTCAGCTGCAAGATTCGGCCTGTTGTTAAACTTCGCGTCAGTCTCCTAAAGACTCTCGCCAAGAGGTACTTTCCTACCGCAAAGGGATGGATTATCTTCTCTCAAGTCCTAGAGCGTTTTCTCCCGCAGTACTGCTTCCGGCAACATCACTAGATTGGGTAATCAACGGTTCGCATGCCGCGAAAGCTGACGCCACAGGTCAGTACAAAAGTACGTTTTTTCTACAAATATTCTATCCATTGCGGCATTCCTCTTGGAGGGCCACCGTAACAACTCATTGCGTTTGAACTGCGGGGCAATGACACGAGAGCTGATTAGCCGTTCGAAAGGCTCTTCACTGAGAACGATGATAGAACGCAGGCGAGCTATTCGGTACCCACTGCAGCTGCCTGCTGCTTTCTCTTGGGAGGATGAAAAGAGAATTGTGCGACAGGGCGAGGGTCACACTCGAAACATCAGCGATAAGGGAGCATTCGTGGATGCTGCCATCCTTCCACCAATCGGTTCTTCCGTTGAATTGCACTTTTCGTTGCCGGCCCTTTCCGACAAGGCGCGCAAAATGCACGTTCAATACGCGGGCGAAACCCTTCGACTCGAAGGGAAAGAGCAAGGAGAGCATAGCAGTGGTTTTGCGATCACAAGTCGCAAGGCCGTTTGGCGCTACGAGGAAGAAAACAATTTCGACCGAAGGGGAAAAAGAAAGGACTAGAAGGTGCGCAGGGAAAAATTGCAAGGCGCACGACGGTGTAGCTCCTATTGAAGATTGAACGTAAGCGTCGCCCGCGGACTGTCTGAATGAAGTGTATAGAGTATCGAGGGATTGAAACGAAGTGAAGTCTCAGAACAATTCTTGTCGCAAGGCGCAGATCGTCTTAGAAGCGCAACCTCTGGATTCGGAGTATGCGCGGACGTCGAACCGGTTGGCAAAAAAGAGTTCGAACGAGGAAGAGCCGCTGCAGCGGCTCGATCCATTCAGCCACTAGCGAAGAGTTTGTAATCTGTTGGTTTCAGAATGAGAAACGGGACTGAGAGGGCGAAGCTGTGTCTAGTTCGCAAATACATCTCGAATCCACATCAATCATTTCTCTACCGAGCCTCGCTCCGGAGGAGTCGAACTGGTACGCAGTTCACATCATGGCTCGGCACGAAAAACGGGTTGCTGCGCAGTTTGAAGAGATGCGTGTTCGCACGTTCCTTCCCCTTCTCCATCAAGTCCACAGGTGGAGCGACCGTCGGACTGTAGTGGAAATCCCCATGTTTAGCTGCTATGCATTCGTCCGCATGGTTCAGACTAACGAGGAGCGCTTAAAGATACTGCGGACGCCAGGCGTGCTTGGTTTCGTCGGAAGTGAGAGACAAGGGACATCGATTCCGGAAGAACAGATCGAGAGTCTCAGAATAGCGATAAACGAAAACATTCCGTGTTTCCCGCATCCTTTTGTGAATGTCGGGAGGCGCGTGCGCATTCGCGGAGGATCGCTTGACGGCGTCGAGGGGATTCTCGTCCGTCAAGGCAGGGATCAAAGCTTGGTCGTATCGGTGGAGCTACTCCATCGATCGATCTCGATTCGAGTCGAAGGTTATGACACCGAATTGGTTTCCCAGGATCTGTCTTGCTTCGCTTCGAAGGATTGAGGTCAAATCACTTTAACCATAGTCCGATAATCCCACATGCCGGGAGATGAGAATTGAGAGACGGGGTTTTATCATTGTTGCCTACGAATTCTTAATGAACGCCGCGACTAACTTTTGCCATTCCAGTTCGTCGCCGGAAGGTGATTCGTCGAAGGCAGCGGCCAGCCTGTACCAACCTGGCTCCTTGGTAGATTCGGCACGCACGATGTAACCGGTGCTAGATATGCATATATTGTCGCCGCACGGCCCAGCGCCCAGGAGAGTAACTTCTGCTTCGATGGATTGGCCTGGTTCAATCCGTTGCGGTGAAGGGAAACATAATCCGCCTTTGCTGAGATTCTGCGTCACCAATGGAGCGAGATTGGGTTCAATGATGCCTCCCACGGCCTTTAAACGGAGTGGTAACCAGGCGGTGAATCGTGGGTGGCGCCTGCGCTCGGGCGTCGACGTCATTTCTCGCGATCCGCTCGCGAACAGAGGGGTCTGAGCCCAGAAATGCAGCAATTATGTCGATACACAAATTGCTCTCTCATGATGAGGGTTCAACCATCGCGCGACAACGTGGTGCATCGGGCAAGAATTCCCTTTTTGAGGCTCGATTGGCTAGTAATCTACTGAAGCGCTTCCAATCGCAAATTCAAACCGAGCAAATGTAAGAAAGGTCTCGGGCCGTGTCTGTACAATATGGGTCACTTTCGGAATCGATTGCCTCACGATCCAATTCTGTTGCCGGGATCATAGGTGGATCAAATCGGGTTGTCAAACACAAACCTTTAATGTGTCTCAGCCGCGTAAAGAGCTTCTCTGGTTTGTATCGCCTGAATCTGCTCTGCGCGGCGGGGGATGGGCAGACGGAGCTGTCCCGTTTTTTCTGGTTATAGTACTAAGCCATGCCGATCGCGGGAAACAATAAATGTGTCTCATATTGAACAGTTTCGTCTTGGACCATTTGAGTAGGATGTGCGCCTTATCGGTTCATGGGGTTTGCGCCTTTTCTGATTTGTTGCCTGACGAGCTTGTTTGACCCAGCCAAACGCTATGCAGGCTAGTCGATCGATCTCAAAACTAGAAATGGGACTGAGAGGGCGAAGCTGTGTCTAGATCGCGGATACATTCCGAATCTACATCGCAACTTCTTCCGTTGGGATTTGCTCAGGAGGATTCGAGCTGGTACGCAATTCACACCATGGCTCGGCACGAAAAGCGGGTTGCTGCGCAGTTTGAAGAGAAGCGTGTCTGCACGTTCCTTCCCCTTCTCCATCAAGTCCACAGGTGGAGCGATCGTCGGAGTGTAGTGGAAATCCCTATGTTTAGCTGCTATGCATTCGTCCACATGGTTCAGACTGTCGAGGAGCGCTTAAAGGTACTGCGAACGCCAGGTGTGCTGGGTTTCGTAGGAAGTGAAAGACAAGGGACTTCGATTCCAGATGAACAGATCGAGAGCCTCAGGAAAGCGGTAAGCGAGAAGGTTCCGTGCTTGCCACATCCGTTCATCAGTGCCGGGAAGCGCGTCCGTATTCGCGGCGGATCTCTTGACGGCGTTGAAGGGATCCTCATGCGTCAAGGTGGAGATCATAGCCTGGTCATATCGGTGGAGCTACTTCAGCGGTCCGTCTCGATTCGAGTCGAAGGATACGATATCGAATTGGTTTCGTAGTTTCTGTTCAGGCACGGCCTTTCTAGGTCGTAGAAGTTAGAGGTTATCCTCCCTGGGGAGAAGAATCATGAAAAACATAGTGCAGGCTTTACTCGTGTTCGTCAGTCTGAATCTTGCTATTGCCTTTGCCGCAGCCCAGCAGCCAGCGGCCACCACTTCTCAATCGGTATCTGGCTACGTCCTCGGGCCGGATGACGAGATCAAGATTCGTGCGATGGACGCCCCCGAGATTTCCGACAAGCCAGTTCTCATCGGCACGAACGGGAACATCACACTGCCGATGATCGGAAAAGTAAAGGCGGGCGGGCTAACCGTCGAGCAACTCGAAGCGGAATTGAACGCCCGTTTCAAACAGTTCATACAAGACCCACAGATTTCAGTGACGGTGACCGAAATCAGAAGCCAGCCAGTATCTGTCTTCGGTGCGGTTACGAAACCCGGTGTAATCCAACTCAGGGGTCGGCAAACGCTTTACGAAGTCCTCTCGATGGCTGGCGGGCCTAGCGATAATGCGGGCTCCATCCTAACGGTAACGCGCCGCCGACAGAGCGGCGAAATTCCGATACCTGGCTCGACGGTAGATTCTACGGGACAGTTCAGCAGCGCCGAATTGAATGTGCAGGAGATTCTCGGCGGAAAGAACCCGGCGGCGAACATTGAGATCAAACCGTATGACATCATCTCAGTCTCCGAGGGGAGCTCCAACATGATCTACGTCGTCGGCGACGTTCAACACCCAGGAGCCTTCACGCTGGGGGGGCAGCGAAATGCCTCAGTGCTCAAAGCAGTCTCGCTTGCGGGCGGACTCGGGCGCACAGCGACGCCGCAAAAGGCAAGGATTATTCGCGAAGTTCCGGGAAATCCGAAGCTCAGTCAAATCACAGTAAACATTAAGCAAATACTCTCCGGAAAAGCGGAGGACATCGAATTACGGTCCGATGACGTCTTGGTTGTGCCCACCAGCAGTCGCAAAGTTTTTACGACCACTTTTCTTCCTGCGACCTTCTCCGCCGTGGCGTCCGCTGCAATCTATCATTACTGAGGTGTTTATGGAAAACCAGTCGCTATTGCACAGTCCTGACCGGGACCCAAGCACGCGAAAGGATGGCAGGATTAGTCTATTGTCCCTGCGACGACAGCAAACAGAGGTGCCGTTTCCGGAGGTATTCGAGGAGCCGGGCCTGGGGCTCCTGGGCGAATGTTTCCATATCTTTCGGCGGCGCAAACGTAATCTGATTCTGATTATTTTCTTGGGCTTCTTCGCCTCCTTGCTGGTCACGCTTCCGCAGACCCGAATCTACCAAGCTCGGGGATCCATCGAGATACAGAACTATAATGATAATTTCCTGAACCTGCGGAATGTGAGTCCAACCGCAGATGACGCGGGCTCGTCCGCGCCCGACTTCGATGTTCAAACGCAGGCTGGGATCCTCAAGAGCGAATCATTACTCGAACGGGTTGTTGCAAAGCTGGATCTGGAAAAAAAGCTGTTCACAGAAGGGCGAAGTAGCCGCGTCTCAGTTTGGCTCAAAGGCCTGCGGGGGAAGCAGGCATCCAACCGCGAAAAGATCTTGACCCAGGTTGCCAAGAGTCTGAAAATCAGCACTGAGCCCAACACGCGGCTCATCGAAATCCACTACGATTCTACCGACCCGCACATCGCTGCCGATTTCGTAAACACCTTAACCGCCGAGTTTGTCGAGCAGAATCTCGAGTCCCATTGGAAAACCACCCAGCAAACGGGCGTGTGGCTAACCCACCAGATGGAAGACGTCCGGATCAAACTCGAAAAATCCGAAGATAAGTTACAAAATTACGCCAAAGATTCTGGTTTGTTGTTTACTTCCGAAAAAGACAACGTTGCCGAGGAAAAACTCCGCCAGCTTCAGGAGGAGCTCTCCAAGGCTCAGGTGGATCGCGTCGCCAGGCAATCGACATACGAGTTGGTGTCCTCTGCGCCTCCCGAATCCCTTCCCGAAGTACTCGATGATGCAACCCTCAAGGACTACCAGGTCAAGCTCACCGATCTTCGCCGGCAGCTTGCCGAGCTTTCGTCTTCCCTGACCCCGGGTCACCCGGCAGTGAAGAAGGTCCAAGCTCAGATTGCAGCCTTAGAACTGGCACGCGAAAATGAACGCACCAACATCATTGAGCGAATTCGCAACGAATTTGAGTCCGCCCAGCGCCGGGAACACTTGCTTGCTGCGAACTATGCCTCCCAAATCCACCTGATGTCCGAACAGGCAGCCAAGGTGACTGACTACAACATCCTCAAGCGTGAAGTGGATACGAACCGCCAGCTGTACGACTCCATGCTTCAGAACGTACAGGAAGCAAGCATGACCTCCGCCTTACGTGCGAGCAACATCCGCGTTGTTGATTCCGCCGAACCGCCCACACTTCCCTACAAGCCGAATTTGCTATTGAATTCGGCACTCGGCCTTCTTGCTGGAGCTTTCTTTGGAATTGCGTTTGTCGTTGCACAAGACCGTGCCGACCGAACCATCCACGGCCCCGGTGACACCACGATTTATCTTGACGTGCCGGAATTGGGCGCGATCCCTTCAGTACAGGCAGGAACGAGCCGGCTCCTCGGTTACCTCCAGACCGGAAAGTTGCTAGAAAACAAGAAGTCGCAGAGCGGTGGACCATGGCAAGTGGAACTGATCACTTCGAACAAAAATCTATCTCCATTGGCCGATGCATTTCGTGCAACGCTCACCTCGATTCTGTACTCTGGAGAGAATGGCAACCGACCGCGCATCATTGTGATCACCAGCGCAAACCCGGGGGAGGGGAAAACAACGGTAGCGTGCAACTTAGCATTGGCGTTGGCAGAAATCGGTCCATCTGTGCTAAGGCAATCCGTTCTCCTGATCGATGGCGACCTGCACCGGCCGCGGCTCCACCAAATCTTTGGTGTACCCAACAAGTGGGGGCTAACGGACCTACTTGAGGGAAAGACGCCCCCCGATGGCAGTTCGGAGACGGTTTTCAAGACGGGTTTCCGAAATTTGTTTCTGTTACCCTCGGGTTCACCGGCTTCTAACATCTCAAGCCTGCTTCATTCACCACGGGCCGTCGGTTTCCTCAACCGCATGCGGAAGCAGTTCCATACGGTAATCATCGACGCGCCCCCGATGCTGAACTTGCCGGACGCGCGGGTCCTCGGGCGCCTTGCTGATGGTGTCGTTTTGGTCGTCCGTTCTGCTGACACAATAAGGTACGCAGCTGTAGCTGCCAAGCAGCGACTCACAGAAGACGGAACTCGGGTGCTGGGAACGATCCTCAATCAATGGGATCCGAGGAAAACGAACCAATACACGTACACCGGCAGCGTCGGATACAAATAATATTTTTGATGAGATAGATGGAGGCGACGAGGCGGCCGAATGCGGCCGATTCGTCACCGTGATTGTTCCCACTGGAATGCTTCCGGGGCACGTTAGCTGAAACGCAATGTTGAACACCAGTATTAACAAGCCACTGTCGCTGACCCGGAACTTCTCATGGACTCTGGTCGGCAGTGGGCTTTCTTCACTTTGTCAATGGGGGATTCTCGTCGCCCTTGCGAAGCTCTGCAGCACCTACATGGTCGGTCAGTTCGCGTTAGCTCTTGCGATCACGGCGCCGGTGTTCGTTTTTGCTGGGTTGAACCTCAGGACGGTCCAAGTAACCGATGCGCGGAGGGATTTTCAGTTCGGCGATTACCTCGGCCTCCGCCTGCTGTCGATTACAGCCGCCCTCATGTTCGTCTTCGCGATCGAGATTGTCTCGGGCCACAATGCCCATCTGCTGCTTGTTGTCATCATGACTGGAGCTGCCAAGGCGCTGGACTTAATCGGCGACACCGTCTTTGGATTGCAGCAGCAACACGAACGGATGGACCGCATCGCAACGTCACAGATGATCCGAGGAGCCCTCCAGCTGGCAGCGGTCGCAGTGGCGGCGTACGCTACAAGAAACGTCCTCTGGGCGGTCGTCGGCCAGGCTGCCGTCAGCCTCGTCGTCCTACTCACTTATGACCTGAGGAATGCCGGCCGACTACATCAATTCCCATGGCCCACCCGGAATCCGGGCCGGTACCCGACGCTGGTTCGCCTTGCCAAGCTGCAGTTCGGCACTTGGCGAAACATCAGGGGCCTCATAAGAGTGTCTTTTCCACTCGGGGTAGTGGCCATGCTTGGCTCGCTGATGATGAACATACCGCGCTACTTCATAGAGAACTCCGTCGGGACAGCAAAATTGGCCGTGTATTCCGGGATGGCCTACGTTGTCTTCGTGGGAGGGACGGCGCTCGGTTCACTCTTGCAAGCGAGCGCAGTGCGCCTGGCTCGGCATTACATTGAAAATCTTCGTCAATTTCGAAGGTTGCTTCTGCAATTGATCGTTATCGGTGTCGCGAACGGCGTCATCGGCATCTTAGCCGCCGCGCTTTGGGGACGCCAATTCCTTACGATTATGTACCGTCCGGAGTACGCCATGTACCCCTCGGTTTTTGTGTGGCTGATGGTGGCTGCGGCAGTCTCCTATATTGCGGCAGTGCTGGGCTTTGGTCTCGCAGCAGCGCGGAAGTTCGATGTTCAATTGCCGGTCTATATCTGCGCAGCGCTGGTTACTGTGTCTGCTTGCGTGCCCCTCGTTCCCCGTTATGGTCTGCAGGGAGCGGCATGGGCTCTGCTGGCGGGTATGCTGACGTGGTGTGCAGGTTTCACATTGGCACTGACTATCGTCTTGCGGCCACAAAGGGTTGATCTGCCTACCGTCGAAGTCGAGGTCCAACCTTGACACAATGGAAAGGTCGGATGCAAACAGTGAGAACCCAAGCCCGGAACCGCGAAACTTTACATCCGTTGACCGGCGATGGGAGCGTTCGGTGACTCAAATTCGCGCGTTCCTGCGGCTTCGTTCACCAGCACCAGGAAGAGAAAACGGTGTCTAACCTGCAGTGGGCCCTATTGACTGACTTCGTTCTCCTCAGCGTGTGCACTTCTGTGCTCGTCTCGCGCGGGCGGCTCTCAGCCCTGCACCCGGCAACTGCGTATCTCTTTTTTCACGCCTACACGGTTACGTTTCGTCTTTTTGCACTTACGTTGGGCGCCAGCTTGATGCGAGAGTTGCGTGAACCTGTGAAATTGGAGGAGGTCCTCCGTGCCACTCGGGCATTCGATCTGGCATTGATAGCGGTAACGGTCCTCTGGTTGTATTTGGCGGCTGAAGAGAGACATTTGACCGGCCGTTCAATGTATGTCGTTAGCGGGTTTGGTGGACAGACTCTGTCGCCCAAACTTGTGCAGCTTACCGCCATAATCTCAGTCATTGTTGGGCTTATTGCGCTCCGTTACCTCCAGTTCTCAGATGTCGACACGCTCACAGCAAGCCGCGAAGCGCTGGGTGAATGGAACCGTTCTACCTGGGTAAGCATGACCAAGTCCTGGACACTGCAGGGAACGTTGATGTTGCATTACCTCGTTGGCTTTCCACCTGTTCGTACAGCCATCACGGTTGGCTTGTTCGTGATGACTGCATTGAGCACGGCTCGCTATACCCTAGTCGTGTGGGGAATCTTCGCCTGTTTCATTGTCTTGTCTCGCAGACATCGGCGGTGGCCCTCGGTACCGCAAGTTCTAGCGCTGGCCGCAATTGGAGTTGTGTGGTTTCCGCTCAAAATCATTCGAGCCTCATTCTGGGCGGGAGAAGATGCGGAAGGCATTCTGAAGAATGCGATGACTTATACTACAACCGTGCTCTCACCAGGCGGCAGTGGTGGCGACACCGTTTTTCTCGACCAAGCGGCTGTAGTGATGACACTTGTCGATCAACACGGATCGTATTTCTATGGCAGAACCTTCGCTCCTCTGTTGGTCATGGCAATTCCGAAGCCATGGTGGCCAGATAAGCCAGCCGTAAACCAATACGTGAGAGATATTTCTACTCCGACTCGCCCGATTGGTACTGTGGGCATGATCGCTACAATTGTCGGCGAAGGTTATGCGAATTTCGGATGGGTGGGCGTGGTACTTTACCCGCTCCTGGCTGCGTATGCATACGGTAAGTTTTATTTCTGTGCGATGCGCCTGCCGCATAACAGCGTATTGAGATTCGCCTATCTGGTCGCCGCGTCCATGCTCATTCAGGTGTTCCGCGATGGCCTGACTTCAGTTGTTCTCTTTACCTTCGTAGGGGCGATGCCCATGACATTTGTCCTGTACCTGCATTGGCTTTTCACTCCCAGATTGAAACAACATCGGTTTGGAGCGGTGGGACTCCGGAGGGTTGCGTGACCAAATTCGCCTTCTTGCAAGACATGTTGAGCCATCTTTAGACAACAAACGTCCACTGTTTTAACGAGCACAGTATGAGCCTCATGATTGCGAAACCAGATGAGCAGGCAGCGTGTCCGTCACAATCTGTCTCTCGACAAACACATCGGAAGGCGTGCCCGGATATCATCTGCGTCAATAATGTGCCCACCCCGTATCGTCTGCATCTCTTCGACGCCCTCAATGAGGAAGCACAGAAGAGAGGTTCACGGTTTCATGGTGCCTTCATGGCACCGAATTTGCCCGGCAGGAAATTCCACGAAGATCTGCAATACTCCGTTGCTGATTGCCGCATCTACCGTGGCTGGCATTGCGAGTTCGGCGGGCTAGCCTTGCATATCAATCCAGGCCTCGTGTGGAACCTGGTCCGCCGGCCGCCGAAGTATCTCATTACAGGTGGATGGGCCGATTTTACGTCCTTGCTTATTCTCCTCATTTTTCCAGCTTTTCGCCGAAACACATTCGTGTTGGCCTGGGTGGAAGCCAATTCAAGCTCAATGAAGCACAAGACCGGAGTTATAGCAAAGGCGCGGACCTTCTTGCTGGGCCGGTGTCACGCATTTGTTGTTCCCGGGGCGATCGCAAAGCAGACGGTGACCATGGATTATCACATCCCAGACCGCAAGTTCCTGTTCCTGCCCAATCTCGTCGATGAGCAGCTCTTCTCGGATCGCGTGAGGACTCTTCGAACCAAGCAGCACGACCTGAGAGCGGAGCTGGGGTTGTCACCTTCCCAGAAAATTGTCCTGTGTTGTGCACGCCTCGAGGAACGCGTAAAGGGGTTGATGCGTTTTGTAGGCCATGTTAAAGACCTATGGCCGGACGATTTTGTACTGCTGGTCGCGGGCAGCGGACCTGATGCGGCACGCACCAAGTTATGGCTTACGGACAACGCAATGGCCAGCAAAGTCCGCCTGCTCGGACACTTTAAGACGGATGCTTTACTCCGCTTACTCGCTGTCGCCGACGCGTTTGTACTGCCATCGCTAAGCGATCCGAACCCGCTTTCCGCTATCGAGGCTGCGTGGGCAGGATTGCCATTGTTGCTATCCAATCGCTGCGGCAACTTTCCTGAACTGGTTGTACCCGAAGTGAATGGATGGCTGTTTGATCCGCACATCCCCGGCGAGGTGCGCGCAGGATTCGCTAAACTTGCCGCCAAGTCATTGCAGGAACTTCGCGCCATGGGGACCCATTCGGGAAATAGAGCCCGTCTGCTCTTCTCAACGCAATCGTCTGTGCGCGCGTTTCTGGATGACATGTATTGCCTTCGACATTAGCTCTATCCGACAAACGGTATTGCAGGAACTTCCGTGAACCCCCCAGACATACAATACCTTCCGCCTTTGGTTGGCGCCGTACAAAAGTCTAAGGCATCGGCCCTCGATGCTAGTCGGAGGCTGATTAGACGATGCGTCCCCAAACCAATCTATGCATTAGTTGCCGAGTGTGCCAACGCGATCTGGGGCGGACATAGGGTCGGTATCGTTGCATATTGGAAATTGCGCAGTCTGTTTGAGGCGAAAGGTGTTTTTGCCAACGAGTTGATTCAGATAGAGCTTCCGACGCTGCAGCATCCCTTATACGTGCGCCCCGGAACGACTGATGCGTCTGAGGTGGTTCAAAATTGTATCCGACAAGCATACGGAGTTTTGCTCCCTGCCGAACCGGTAAGGCTCATTGTGGATGCAGGAGCCAGCATCGGAGACACGACAGCCTGGTTTCTGTCGAAGTTCCCGATGGTTACAGTAATCGCTTTGGAGCCTGCCCAAGACAATTACGAGCTTCTACTCAAGAACTGTGGGCCCTATGGGTCCCGCGCTCTCCCGCTCAATGCCGCTCTTTGGCCCCGGCCGGCCAAACTTGCACTTTGCAGATCGAAGTCGGCCGATGCACATTCCGTTCGCGACTCGGCAAGTCAGCGCGACGATATGTGTGAGGGAATTTCAATCTCTGCGTTATTGAAACTTGTCAATGCGGACACCATTGACATCTTTAAATGCGATATCGAGGGTGCTGAACTCGAAGTTTTCAGTGATCAATGTGATGACTGGCTTCCACGAGTCCGCTCCATTCTGATTGAAGTACACTCGGCCAAAGCCCACGCGACGGTCTTTGCTGCATGTAGGAGACACGGCTTCCAACATTCGACTTACCGTGGGCTGCAGGTGTTTTGGCGGTGACGACACCGGGTACGTCATGCCGGGGGCGAAGCGGGGCAACCGGGCCGAACTGCTCGTCATGACTCGATCGAGCTCAAAGCAGCGTTGAGAAGAAAGAGCCAGCAATATCAGGAAGTGATTGTCGAATGCACTGCGAGTTGTTCAGTTGATTATGGGTAAACGTCTTCATCTAGCAGTAGAAGCTGTCGGTGCGAAGCACGGAGGTGGAGCGGTCGTATTGGGAGACGTCTTACGCGCCGCAATCAGATGCGGCGAAATTGAAAGAATAACGGTTTTTTGTTCCCCTCGTAACGCTCGTAACTTCGATATGCCCTATTCCCAGAAACTCTTTGAAGTTCCACGACCCTACGCCGAGGGGTCGGCTCTTGGCAGGTTGCACTGGCTGAAATGCGGACTGAAGGAAGACGTAAAGGCGCTCAAGGCCAATATGGTGGCTTGTATGAATGGAATCGGTAGTAGTCCAGAGCGAATTCCCATGATGGTCTTCATTCAACAGGCACTTCCGTTTTGCTACGAAGCGCTTGCGCGCTGCGATCTGCGGACCAAGATCCGTATGTGGACGATCGGCAGCCTCATGAAGCGCAGCTGCAATAACGCGGCGCTGATCGTGACTCAGACTCCGACCATGTCCGACTGGATTCGGTCGGCGTGCGAACTGACGAACATGCAAATTATGGTCGTCAAGCCCTGGGGCGATCAGGTGGGAATGGATTCGGAACAAGGGGGCAGTGTCGCTTCCATGTTAAGTGTGCCTGCTCACTTACGCTTGTTGTATGTGGGGAATTCCAGTCGGTATAAAAATTTGGACTGCCTCTTCACTGCACTCCCGGAGATCCGTCGGCGCACACCCGGAGCAACTCTGTTTCTTACCTGCCCGGCGGACCACCCTTTATGCAAGAGCACGGGAGCGATCGGATTGGGCTACCTCGGCGGGAGCGCTCTCAAGTCCGCTTACCAACTTGCGACCATACTTGTAACACCGTCACTGGTCGAATCTGGGAACTTAATACTCACTGAGGCAATGGCGATGGGAACGCCAATTGTCGCTGCCAACCGCGCCTACGCGCGCGACTTATGCGGGGATGCGGCTGTTTACTTCAATCCTGATCGGCCTACAGAGCTGGCGACCGCCATCAGCGACCTCCTGGAGCATGACGAGAAGCGCCGCGATCTCGTTCGGCGAGGCTTTGAAGCCGTCTCCTTGGGGCGAAGTGAAAGGCCTTACGACCACATGATGCGGCGCCTTGTCGCTTTGTGGCGCAGCCCCTACGGGCACGCGAGTAACGTTCTTCAATCTCAATGAAACAGATCATCCAAGAGGTGCGGTCAGGGAGAACCACGGTTAAGGACATACCTGATCCGATGGTGCTGCCGGGTCAGGTGATCATGGCAACCATGACGTCCGTCATTTCAGCGGGTACTGAGCGTTATGTTGTTGACCTGGCGCGCAAGAGCTTAATGGGCAAGGCTCGGCAGAGACCGCAGGATGTCAAACGCGTGCTCCAGAAGCTGAGACAAGACGGAATTCGGACTACCCTCACTCAACTGGTTGCCAAGCTGGAGGAACCTATGCCTCTCGGTTATTCCGCCGCAGGGGTAATCATCGAGTGTGGCGCCGGAGTGCAGGAGTTCAAACCGGGAGACCGCATTGCCGCCGCCGCCCCTCACTCCGCAGTGTCCGCGGTCGGGCGCAACCTCTGCGCGATCGTTCCCGACAACGTCAGTTTCGAGCAGGCCGCCTACACTTCGATTGCTTCGATTGCTCTCCAAGGCCTGCGCCTGACCGAGGTTGGTCTTGGCGACTCCGTCGTAGTAATCGGTCTCGGTCTCATCGGTCAGATCTGTGTCTGTTTGCTAAAAGCACAGGGATGCCGGGTATTTGGCACCGACGTGGATCCCGCGAAACTCGAGTCGGCCCGGAAGCTTGGCGCCGACGCCGTAGCGACTGGTTCACCGCTGCAGGCGGTCAAAGACTTTACCGGTTCTAGAGGAGCCGATGCTGTCGTAATCACGGCCGCGACTGAGAGCAACGAGCCCATTGAGTTTGCGACTGAAGCGTGCCGTCCGAAAGGCCGCGTAGTCCTGGTGGGAGTGGTTGGTCTGAATTTGCCGCGCCCCCCATTTTTTAGGAAGGAACTCGAGTTTACAGTTTCCTGCTCCCTTGGCCCCGGTCGTGGGGACCCCGCCTATGAGGAAAAAGGGATCGATTACCCGGCGGGCCACGTGCGCTGGACAGCTCAACGCAACATGCAGACCGTGTTGCATCTGATGAGCGAGGGTAAGCTCCCGGTCGAAAAGCTTACATCCCACCGTCTTCCCGTTGAACGTGCCCCTGAGGCATATGACTTGATCACTGGCCGACGTGACCCGTTCCTTGGCATTGTCTTAGAATATTCTTATGTCGGGAACATTTGCAGACGCCTCGATCTACGATCCGCCGCCGCTCCAACGAAGAGTCTGGGCGTGAGCCAAATTGGAGCGGGAAATTTTGCCCGCCTGGTGATGCTACCGGCACTCTCCAAGCTGAGCGGCATCGAGTGGCGCGGCATCTGCACTGCCAAGGGCGTCAACGCCGCACACACCGGCCGGCACCATGAATTCATGTTCGCCACAACCGATCACGCTGAGATATGGAACGATACGGAGACCGCCGCAGTTTTCATTGCTACTCGACACGATCTGCATGCGGACTTGGTGATCAAGGCGCTGCGAGCAGGCAAAAATGTATTTGTCGAAAAGCCTCTTTGTATTCGTCTCGAAGAGCTGGAACGGATCAGCGCTTGCATTGACGAGCTGGGCGATCGCTGCCCAATACTGATGGTCGGATTCAATCGACGCTTTGCATCGGCAACAATGCGTTTGAGAGATTTTTTCCAAAGTGCGGTTCCGTTGAGCCTTTCCTATCGCTTCGCGCCCGGTCCGATTCCGCTGGATCATTGGACGCAAGACACCGAAATCGGCGGCGGCCGGATTGTTGGGGAGGCTTGCCACGCTATCGACACCTGTGTCGCCCTGGCTGGATCTCCGCCTGTCAAAGTCTACGCCGAGTCTGTGGCCATTGCGGGGCGGTCGGAGGCCAGCGACGATCGCGTGTTCATCACTTTGCGTCACGAAAATGGGAGTGTTTCTTCTATTTCATATCAAGCCGGCGGCGACCGCATGTTTCCCTCAGAGCGGATTGAAGTTCTGGGAGGAAGTCGCTGCGCTGTAGTTGAGGCCTGGGATCAGATACAGTTGTGGAGTGAGGGTCGATGCCGACGGGAGTCGGCGCAAAAAGATAAAGGACATGAAGCCGAATTTAAAGCCTTTGTGAAGGCGTGTCGAGACGGTGGCAGTTGGCCGATCTCCTGGCGGGATCTTTATGGGGTTGCTTGGGCTTCTCTAACAGCCGTGCGCAGTCTGCGGGAAGGAATCCCCTTTCAGGAAGAGCGAGACTAATCTATGGGCGGGATCGCCGGAATATATCATTACGCAGAACCTGATCGTGCCATCGACCGGAGCTTGCTTGAGCGCATGACTCGCACACTGGCCCATCGTGGCCCAGACGATGAAGGTTTCTATGTCCGTGGGAATTTGGGTTTCGGTCATCGAAGGCTTTCGATTGTGGACTTATCTCTCACCGGCGCCCAGCCCATGTCCAGCGAGGACGGCACTTACAGTATTACTTACGACGGTGAGTTCTACAACCACGCCTCTTTCAGGGAGAAACTATGTGCCCGAGGCCATCGTTTCCGGGGCACATCCGACACAGAAACACTTCTTCACCTCATGAAGGACTCCGGCCCAGATGCCCTGTCCGAGGTAACTGGGATATTTGGGTTCGCTTATTGGAACTCGCACGAGCGCCGCCTTACTCTGGCCCGCGACCCCCTCGGTGTCAAACAGGTCTACTACCACGACGACGGTCGCCGCATTATCTTCGCGAGCGAAATCAAAGCTCTGCTCCAGTGTCCGGATGTTCCTCATGAGCCCGACCTTGATGGCATCAATCAGTACCTCTACTTCCACACCGCTCTGTTTGAGCGCACCTTCTTCCGGGATATCCGGCAACTCCGCGCTGGAGAATATCTTGAAGTTGGGCCCTATGGTGCCCGCCTGCGCTCGTATTGGGTAATAAATGACTTCACCCGCTTCAACGAGGCCCCAGTGCGGATCGTCCAAAAACTCTGCGATCAACTGGCCGAAGTAGTGAAGGATCAGTTGATGGCCGACGTGCCCGTAGGCGCCCTTTTCAGCGAAGGTTTCGAATCAACCGCTGTTGCTGCCTATGCCGCTCGCCACGGAAAGTCCCCCACCTGTTTCGGCGTTCACTTCACAGGACAAGGAATCCCTGATGAACGTCCGGACCAGGAAGCCGCCGCCCGAGCTCTCGGCTTGGAGTTGCAACTAATCACCATGGACGGTTCCACTTTCCCAGACGACCTTAAGCGCCTCATGTATCACCAGGACGAGCCGGTCATCGGCCCTGCTATGTTTCCCAAGTTCTACGTGAGCCAGCTCGCCTCTCACAACGTCAAAGTATGCCTCGGCGGCCAAGCTGCCGATGAGATCTTCGGGGGATATGCCCGTTACGCTCAAACCGGGTCCAACAATCGCACGGCCGAGACCGGAGGCAACTTCCGCCAGCTCGGCGACTGGCATAGAATTAACCGCTTGGTAAATAACACCGGCAATCCGGTGAATTGGGAAAAGAGCTTTTTCGAGAACTTCGCCAAACTCCCCGAAGCATCCTGGGCAGAGGTGTTTCAATCGCCGATCTTCTACAGTCGAGAGCGCTGCCACCAATTGTTTCATGAAACCGTGAACCGATCGCCCGCGACAGACGCTGCTGACAAGATCATGCATTGGGACACGCAGACCTATCTCCCTGGTCTTTTCCACCAGGATGATCGGATGAGCATGGCGGCCGGCGTGGAGTCCCGCGTTCCCTTTGCAGATCCTCGCCTAGTGCGCTTCGCTTTTCGGGCCGGTTTCGACGTGAAGTCTTGCGGTGGTGATGCGAAGGGGATCCTATGGCAAGCGGTGGCGGACGTTCTCCCCCAAAGTGTGCTGACTCACTTCAAAGTTAATTTCGATACTCCGGCCGAACTCTGGATGAAGGGCCAGCACTCCGACTTCCTCCGCGACGTCCTGCAATCGAAGCGCGCGTCCGAGCGTGGATTCTGGAATTGTCGGACTATCGACAACTTGCTGGCGCATAACAACACCAATGGCTGGTTTGACGTCGTCTGGAAGGTCCTCTGCATTGAAACATGGGCTTCGATTTTCTTAGACGGCTCTTCTGATGGCGCTTCCCTGCCGAATGCTGCCTACGTCCTCCGGGATTCGCAGAACCCTGCGGAACTCCCTGCCGACCGAGTCTCTTCCCGAATTGGTTTACGCGACCTTTTGCAGGAAGGCAGGGAACTCGGCCTTCGCAGGACTCTTGCCCGCAGCGGGTGGGAACTGAAAATCCGTGCGCGGTCTGTCAAAGCGAGTCCGCGATCCGCTCCCTCATCCCAGGGTGTGCCCGACGAGGCTGACGCCGTCAGAGAACCAAGCTTCTCTTGTGTGTTTGCCGACCCGTTGTCGGTCGCGAACGTAATGCGACGGTTCATTCCTCCAGAAAGCTTCCGGCGCCTCGCTTACTTAGCCTCCGAAGCAACTCGCGGCCGCATTCTTTGTTTTGGTAAGTGGATGACCGACTTTGGCAATCCCATAAATTGGCACCGAAATCCTCTCAACGGAAATCGCTGGCGAGCCGACGCCCCATGGGCCCGTGTACTTATTGAAAATACGCAGGTGGGCGACGTCAAACTAGGTTGGGAAGTAGGTCGTTTCCCGCAGGCTTACGTGATGGCCCGAAATGCCGCTTTTGTGCCTGAATCTGCGTTTGATCTCTCAGCCTCCTTCTTCTCGCAGATACGGAGCTTCTTGGACTGTAACCCAAGTTGCCGAGGAATCCACTGGAACTCCGGGCAGGAGATTGCGTTGCGAATGATGGCTTGGCTGTTTGGCCTCCACGTGTTCTCTCACACCTGTAGGATTCCCACAGATCTTCAGGCAGATATCGGCAAATATATTTCCACATGCGGAACACATATTGCTCAGCACATCGAATACGCCCGCGACTCCGTGTACAACAACCACCTCTTGTCGGAAGCCCTCGGCCTCTATATTGCTGGTCGCGTCCTGCCTGACTCGGAAACTGGTCGTGGCTGGGCCGTCGAGGGAAGGCGTTTACTGGAACAGGAAGCAGATCGTCAGATATATCCCGACGGTGGCTACCTTCAACAGTCGCACAATTACCATCGCTTCGCGATCCAAATGTACGTGTGGGCGCACGCCTTTGCGAAGGCTCACGGTGACCCGGTCCCCATTAGTTGGATTCGTGCCCTGGAGCGTTCACTCGACTTGCTGCTGGCCCACCATAACCCGACCGATGGGCGTCTTCCCAATTACGGTGCTAACGACGGATCTCTCCCGCTTCCGATGTCTACTTGCGACTTCTCCGATTTCCGTCCCACCCTGCAAGCAGTTAGCGTCATGACCCGTCAGGAAAGGCTGTTTCATCCTGGCCCTTGGGATGAAATGGCCACGTGGTTCCATGGTCCCGACGCGCTGAATCTTCCTTTTCGCAAGCCCAGGCGAACTTCGGTTTCCTTCTCGTATACGGGGTATCACATTCTGCGTGGGCGCAAGCCAGAGAACTTCGGCGCCTTCCGATGTGGAAAGATTCTGGATCGCTTCTCCCAGATTGACATGCTGCACCTGGACCTCTGGTGGCGCGGTCACAACGTTTTTGTTGATCCGGGCAGCTACCTGTATAACGGACCCGAGAAATGGCACAACCACTTCGTCCGCACCGGGAGCCACAACACCGTTAAGGTGGACAACCAGGACCAGATGCTTCATTTCCGTAAATTCAAATGCCTGTATTGGACCAGCGCCAAACTACTGAGCTTCGAAGACAACGCGGATTGGACTCTCTGCGTGGGCGAGCACTACGGCTACCAACGGCATCCAAGCCGTTGCGTTCACAAGCGATCCGTACTTTTCCTCAAGGACGACTTCTGGGTTGTGGTGGATCGTATTGAAGGTTCCGGCACTCATCGCATCCGCCTCCATTGGCTCGGCGGTGATTTTCCTTATCGTTCCGGCCTTGACGGGCAGACCTCGCTCCAACTGGAAACTCCAGATGGCCCTTTCTATCTCGCCGTGTTCGACGCTGTCGGGCGACCGCTTTCGGGCGAAATTGTAGCAGGCCAAGACGATCCTCCACGCGGTTGGCTTTCCAGATACTATGCGGAAAAAGTTCCTGTTCCCTCCCTATCGATTGAGGTGCCCGGACAGCTCCCACTAACGATGGTTTCCCTGCTGGGTCCCTATGTTCCCTACGTCAACGTTTCAGATTCCTTATGGTCCATGATGTCCGGCGAGCGGATGTTCGAGTTCGAACTCTCGGCAGGCGAGATCGAACTTGGCTCCATCAAACTAATCTCTGCACCTGTCGCATGAAGATTTTGATCATCCATCAGTACTACCTGATGCCGGGTCAGGCTGGAGGCTCTCGCTTCAACGAAATGGCGAGGTTGTGGGCCGAGCAGGGCCACGGAGTTACCGTCATCGCTGGAACGGTAGATCACACATCTGGTCAGGCACCCGAGCGCTACCGCGGGCGATGGCTACTCAAAGAGCAGGACGGACCGGTGACAGTTTGGCGCTGCTATGTGCCTGCATCGTACGGACGCAGCTACCGTGGCCGCATGTGGGCTTTTTTCGCCTTCATCCTCTCGGCTGCGACTGCCGTCCTCCGAGCCGAGCGACCGGATATTATCGTGGTCACGTCTCCCCCTCTAATCGTTGCTGTGCCGGGATTGCTGGCGGCGCGTCTGCGCGGGAGAAAGATACCTTGGATCTTCGAGGTGCGCGACCTCTGGCCCGAAAGCGCCATTACTACTCGGGTCCTGTCGCGACGATCTCCGCTATGCGTTGCCCTTTACGCACTGGAACGATGGGCATGCCGATTTGCAAATCGTATCAACGTACTAACACCAGCGTTCCGGGAAGACATCCTTAAGCGGGGACTTGCTGCAGCCGATAAGATCACGTTCATCCCGAACGGAGCGGACCTCGACCATTTCCGACCAGGTCCACTGGATAACGAACTGAGATGTCAGTTGGGATGGGGCAACCGCTTTGTCGTATTATATGCGGGCGCTCATGGGCGAGCTAATGCGGTGGGGCAGTTGGTAAGTGCGGCCGATTGCCTGCGCGACCGCCCCGATATCCTGATAGCTTGCGTGGGCGATGGGCCTGAACGTAAATCGCTCGAAAAGCTTGCGCAGAGCCACCGACTCGAAAACATTGTTTTCCTCGGCCCGCAACCGAAGGAGCGGATGCCGCTTTTCGTAAATGGGGCAAACGCGGGTGCGGCAGTTCTGCAGAACAATACGACATTCCGAACCGTCTATCCCAATAAAGTGTTTGATTACATGGCATGCGGTCGGCCGACTCTCCTCGCGATTGACGGCATTGCCCGTCGGTTGGTCTGTGAAGAAGCTCGGGCAGGTATCTTTGCCGAACCCGAGAATGGTACTGCGATCGCAACTGCGATTCGATATCTCGCCGACAATCCTGTTCTGTGTGAGGAGATGGGAGCGCGCGGATTCGAATGGGTCATGGCAAACGCCAGCCGTCGAGCGCTCGCCATGCGTTATCTTGATCTCATGACCGAACTCGTTTCAGCCTAATTGGATTTTCCTCTGCCAACTCAGGATCGGGTAGTGGACGATGATATTGCTCGCACCTATCGGAAGTTCACCAATGTTATTGATGGTATTCATCGCAAGTTGCTGCCGGTGAACGGATGGAACGGCGATGCCGCAGAGAGAAATATCGCAATTCCCGACACTAATTGGATTGGTGGTTCGCTTGCCTAAACCTAATGCGATTGCAAAACGCTCGTTCGATCTTTTGTTTGCCGCCATCGTCTTAATCATGCTGTCGCCCTTGTTGCTAATTATCGCGGCACTAATCTGCCTTCGCTTCGGCATTCCTGTTTTTTTCAATCAAAGGCGTACAGGATTGAATGGGCGTTCATTCCAGATATGGAAGTTCCGAACGATGGTGAATGCCGAGTATCCAAACGGGGAGATCCTACCCGATGAGTTGAGGCTCACAAGATTCGGGGAATTCCTCCGCCGATTCAGCCTGGACGAGTTGCCACAACTTCTGAATGTCCTCCAGGGCAACATGAGCCTTGTGGGGCCAAGACCGCTCTTGCCCGAGTATTTGCCCCGGTACAACGATTTCCAAAAACGAAGGCACGAAGTCAAGCCGGGTATCACTGGGTGGGCACAAGTTAATGGACGGAACACATTGACGTGGGATCAGAAATTCAAACTGGATGTTTGGTACGTGGATCACTGGAATATCTGGCTGGACATCAAAATTCTTTGGAGGACGGCGTTTACAATTATTCGCAGTGAAGGAATAAATCAGGTAGGGCGGGCGACAATGTCCGAATTTACGGGCAACCCTAATTCGGGTGAACCTTATGCGAAGACCGACCATTTCGTGTGCGGCAAGTCGACCTGAGTCTTGTTGGAAAACGACCACATCTATCCGGATATGCGCCTGGTTATAGCGATTTCAAAGGTCATACTGACTCGGTCGGCATAATCGGCCCTCTGGGAAGTCAAAACGGAAATCCTGAATCAGATCGTTCGAGCTCAGCCACCGATCACAAATAAAGGCAGCCCTACTAGGAGAAATATTTGCAGCCCTTGGTCATTCTTGGCTCAGGCGGGTATGCGCAGGAAGTGCTTTGGGTCGTTGACGAATTGAATGCCATCCATTCATCGTGGGACTTCCTGGGATTCTTGGACCCTGCCGTACCAACGAAAAAGGGCCAGACGCATTACGACCGGCCAATTCTGGGTGGATGGGAGGCGCTCGAGCAGCTGCCCCATCCCCTCCACTTTGCGTGCGGCATTTACTCTCCCAAAGCGCGTCGCAAAGAATGTACCGAAGCCGAACGGCGCGGTTTGCGCCCGGCAACGCTGGCGTATCCCAACGTTGTTCGCGCGCGGCATGTGGAGATCGGCGACGGTACGGTGATTGGACCCGGAGCGATCTTGGCTCCCTACGCGCGAATTGGACGCCATTGTGCGGTCAATGTGCACGCCACCGTGGGCCACGACTCACGACTGGGAGATTTTTGTGTGCTCTGCTCAGGCGCGCAGGTTCTGGGGTGCGTTGTTCTTGGCGAAGGAGCATTCATCGGAACCAACGCCACCGTTTTTCAGGGAAGGTGCGTCGGAGCGGGCGCGACACTTGGCGCCAACTCATTTCTCGTCACCAACCTTGGCCCAGGGCGAAGCGCAATCGGTGTGCCCGCCACGCCATTTTCAGATTCGAAAGGCGCCGGATTCTGTACCGAGCAGGATGCTCGCCGGACTGCAGAAGTGGAGGAGGACCCATGACCAAAACGGACTTCATGCGAGAGTTCGAAGAAATGCTTGGCCAACCAGCTGGATCACTCACGGCTGATACGGAGATGTTGTCTCTCGAGCACTGGGATTCGGTCGACTATCTCTCGGCCATGGTGCTGATTGACGAGAAACTTTCGGTCCGCGTCCAGCCGGAGCTGTTTTCCCGCGCGCAAACCTTCGGCGACATTCTCGCCGCGATCGACGCAGGCTTCAAGAAATGAGCACGGCACTATCCACCAGCATCTTGGCAACCGACTACGAGCTGCCTGATGAGGTGCTCACGTTCGAGCAGCTCAGCGATCGCTTTGGCCCTGAGGCGGCCCAAAAAGTGTTCGCCGGATCGGGAATTCGCAGCCGGCGCGTGGCGCCGCCAAACATCTGTGGCTCGGACCTGGCGTACGCGGCCGCCGATCGACTGCTGCGGCGCTGCGCGTTGGACCGTTCGACGATTGACCTGCTCATTTTCTGCACACAATCGGCGGATTATCTTATGCCTACGACGGCCTGCGTGTTGCACGAGCGGTTGCAACTGGCGAAGCGTTGCGCTGCGTTCGACATCAATCTCGGTTGCAGTCAGTACGTCTACGCGCTTTCGGTCGCCCACGGCATGATCGCTTCTGGCTCTGCTTCACGTGCGCTAGTGCTCACCGGAGACACCATGACCCGCACCGTCCATCCGAAGGACCGCTCCCTCGTGCCGCTGATGGGCGATGGCGGCTCCGCATCGTTGATTGGCCAGGTTGCGGAGGGAGGAGGCTTCCTCGGATTTGAGCTTGGTACCGATGGCACTGGCCATCGCTACTTGATGATTCCCGCCGGGGGATTCCGCCAGCCAGTTTCGGCTGAGACCCGCGTCGAGGTCGCCGACAACGAAGGAAATATCCGCACCGCCGAAAATCTGCACATGAACGGCGCGGCTGTGTTTCATTTTGCAATCTCTGTTGTGCCGCAGACGATCGAACGGCTTCTCGCCCGGCTCTCACTGCGCATGGAGGAGGTTGATCTGTTCCTGTTCCACCAAGCGAACCGCTTCATGCTCGATTATTTGTTCCGCAAGCTAAAAATCCCATCGGAAAAAACGCACGTGTACCTTGAAGAGATCGGCAACACCAGCGGCTCGACGATTCCAATCGCGCTAACTCATGCCTGGCGCGCAGGAAAAATTCGTCCCGGAATGCTCGTACTCGTGATCGGGTTCGGAGTAGGACTTTCCTGGGCGGCGACGGTAATTCGCTGGCCGCTGAATGCGTTCGAGCCAGCAGAAGAATTGGCGCAAGCCAAGACTGCAAACCATGCCTCGATTTGACGGCAAAACCATTCTAGTGACCGGGGCATCCTCGGGAATCGGCCGGGGCTGCGCCCAAAGGCTAGCGGAAGAAGGAGCACGGTTAGTGCTGGTCGGACGAAACGAGGTGGCACTGAATTCCATTAATTGCGGCGGCCCTCACTGTATTCTCCTCGCTGACCTAACCGACGAAACGACAGTGAAAGAACTCGTTGGCCGCGTGAAGAGCACTGTGGGAGTGCTCGCCGGATGTGTGCTGGCGGCTGGTGTTCATGCATTTCATCCTCTCCGGATGGAATCGTTCGCTGACCTCTTGCGGCCCTGGCAAACTAACGTCCAGGGCACCCTTGGCTTTCTGGCACTAGCCCTCCGTTCAGGGTTGCTCACTCGCGAGGCATCCATCGTCCTCTTTTCTTCCGCCGCAGTGGAGACCGCCGCACCGGGAGCGGTGGCGTATGCGGCATCGAAAGGAGCCGTCGAAGCAGCAACGCGCACACTGGCTATCGAGTTGTCCGGACAATGCATACGCGTCAACGCAGTTGCGCCCGGCGTGGTGCGCACGCCTATGACCGACGGGTGGTTAGGCAAACTGACGCTCGATCAAGCGGCGCGACTCGAAGCTCGGCATCCGATGGGTTTTGGAAAGCCCTCAGATGTCGCGGGACCTGTGGCGTTCTTGCTTTCTGACGACGCGCGTTGGGTGAACGGCGCGGTGTTGCCAGTGGATGGAGGCTATTCAATTGCGTGAGCACGACCGAACATTCAAAGAGAACCTAGACGAACCAGCGTTGCGTGCGCTCGAAGACACAGCCGACGCGCTGGCGTCGTCCGACCGGGCACTGGCGGACAAGGTCGCGCGCTCGCTTGCTCTCGGGAACCTTTCGGCTGCGAAATGGCTGCGCGCTGCACTACTCGACCAGTTGGGCCAACACGGCGAGGCTGCGCGCGAGTTCGAAGCCATCCCGCAAACCCAATCCGCCGAAGTCGATGCCGCGCGTCTTACGGCGCTGTCCCGTGCGTGCCTTGCCGCAGGCGACTGGAAAAAAGCGGCATGGGCGCTGCGCGATTCCACGCGCATGGGAACTTCCTATCGTTTGCTGGCAACGAATGCCCGGCTACTTACGCGGCTCGAACGCGAATACAAACCGCTGTTAGCAAAAAGTGCGATACGGCGCACCTGTCGCCTCGCCCTGCTTGGCGACGCTACGTTTGACCTGCTGGCCCCCATCCTGCGGATCATTGCGTTCGCGTCGGGAATTGATCTATCTATTCACTGCGGCAGCTACGGGCAACACGTGCAGGAAATTCTGGACCCGGCGTCACCGCTGCAATCTTTCCGTCCGGAAATCGTGCTGCTCGCGACCGGCTGGCGTAGCCTGGGATTGCCGGAGGAGTCTCGCGACTCGGATACCGCCGTGACTCGAGCAGTCTTTGAATTGCAGGCGCTCTGGCGGTATTGCCGCGACCGCTACGGGTCGTTCGTCATCCAACACAATTTTGAGGTGCCCGAGCCGACGCCTTACGGTCGCCTCTCCGCAATGCTTGCGAACGGTCGCGCACGACTGTTGCAACGCATCAACCTCGGACTTGCCGAAGCCGCCGCGATCGAGCCGGGCGTTGCCGTGCTCGACATGGAGCAAATAGCAGGCGCCTTCGGCAAACGACGCTGGGAGCGTCCCGCTGAATGGCAGATTGCAAGGCAATATCCTTCCGCCATGGCTCTGCCGGAACTCGCGCGGCATCAGGTGGCCCTTGTGCGTGCCGTCTTGGGACTTTCTTACAAAGCGTTAGCGTTAGACCTAGATGGAGTGCTTTGGGGTGGGGTGGTGGGTGAAGACGGCGTTGCTGGGATCATCCTCGGCGGAAGCAGCCCAGGGGAAGCCTATCGCGAGTTTCAGAGATATGTTAAGACGCTGGGCGAACGCGGCGTATTGCTGGCCGTTTGTTCCAAAAATAACGATGGCGACGCGCGAGCCCCATTTCTATCGCACCCGGAGCGTGTGCTGGGACTCGACGATTTCGCGGTGTTTGTCGCAAATTGGGAACCGAAAGATGAAAATCTCCGCCGCATCGCTACCGACCTTCATATCGGCCTCGATAGTATCGTGTTCCTGGACGACAATCCCATCGAGCGAGAGTTGATTCGGCGTCGCCTGCCCGAGGTGGAAGTGCCTGAATGGCCCATAGAACCTGCTGAATTCCTTCATGCCCTCGATCGCGGACGCTACTTCGAGGCCTTAGCGCTCACCGCAGAAGACCGCGGACGCTCCGGGAGCGTACGCACAAACTCCGCGCGTGAAACGCTGCGAGAAACGAGCGGCACGCTGGAGGAATTTCTTCGCGCCCTGGAGATGGAAATTGACCTGCGGCCTTTCGAAGAAGCGGACGTTCCGCGTATCCTGCAACTCATCCACAAGACCAACCAGTTCAATCTCACCTCGCGGCGCCACACCGAAGCCGAAGTGCGTCACTTAGCCGACACCGCCGGCACCTACACGCAGGCGTTGCGGCTGCGCGACCGTTTTGGCGATAGCGGGTTGGTCGGCGCGCTCATCGCCGTGCGCCAAGGGGATGCTCTTTTGGTGGATACGTGGGTACTTAGTTGCCGCGTGCTCGGGCGGCGTGTCCCCGAGGCGAGCTTCGCGGCGCTCTGCCAGTATGCCGCCGCAACAGGATGCCGTTCGCTCTTGGGCGAGTATCACCCAACGCCTGGAAACGCGCTCGTGGCGGAGTTCTTTGGACAGATAGGATTTGCATGCATCGAAACATCACCTACGGGTGTGCGACGCTATCGCCGGGAAGTTCCCGATGGGGCCGTGTTTCCAGAATGCTTCGAAGTCCAAAATAGGACGCAACTGGCACCCGCTTCGCGCGCGGCATTGCGATAATGGATTTTTCGGTCCCCGCGAATCAATTTCTCTCAAACCTTAACGTTAGGAGCTGTAAGTATGAAACTGCGGATTCGGCGCGTATTTCGCGAACAATTTGATGACGATCATCTCGAAATTTGGGACGAAATGTCGCCCCGCGACCTTCCCGCGTGGGACAGCCTGATGCAGGTCAAACTGCTGATCGCACTGGAAGAGGAGTTTGGCGTGCAATTCACCACTGCGGAAGCGGCCGAATTGCGTTCGGTCGGCGACTTCCTGTGCGCACTGGCGGGCAAGCCCACACTCGTCTGAGTAACCGGGGGACTCGTTTCATGCCAGCTTCCCATAAATTAAGAGAACGGACTTTTCTTTCAGTGCCCCATATGGGTGGCAGGGAGGAAATCTACGTAAAGAGTGCCTTCCAGTCAAACTGGCTCTCTACGGTTGGTCCAAACATCACGGCTTTTGAAGAGGAATTCAAGGACCGGTTCGGGCTTCCAGGGGTTGCGCTCAGTTCCGGAACTGCTGCCATTCACTTGGGATTGAAACTCCTCGGCGTCCAAGATGGGGACGAAGTCTTTTGTCCTACGCTGACCTTCGTGGCTACCGCCAACCCGATCCGGTACCTGGGAGCAAAACCGGTCTTTCTCGACAGTGATCCAGATTCTTGGAACATGAATCCTCAAATTCTTGAGGAGGCACTGCGAGAGCGTGCGCAACGCAATAGATTGCCAAGGGCTGTCATTGTGGTCCATCTCTTCGGGCAGTGTGCGGATATGGACGCCATAATTGAGACCTGTCGGTGTTACGACGTGCCTGTCTTGGAAGACGCGGCAGAGGCGTTGGGGGCCACCTACAAGGAAATCCCTGCAGGGACATTTGGAGATGTAGGAGCCTTTTCGTTTAACGGAAACAAGATCATTACGACAACGGGGGGCGGGATGCTGGTTGCTCAAAAACAGGAATGGGTAGACAAAGCCCGTTTCTGGGCCACACAGGCGCGCGATCCCGGCATCGCATTCGAGCACTCGGAAATTGGGCACAACTACCGGATGAGCAACGTGCTCGCGGGCATTGGGCGAGGCCAACTGCAGGTCCTCAATATACGAGTGAAACAGCGCCGCTCTATCGCCTTTCGTTACCGGGAAGCATTTGCTGACCTTCCAGGCATTTCGCTTATGCCTCAGGCGCCCTATGGGCTCCACACCAACTGGCTGAGCTGCTTTTTGATTGACGAAATACGATTCGGATGCTCCCGAAACCAACTGATCGAGGCACTTGATGCAGCGAATATTGAGTCCCGACCGGTATGGAAACCCATGCACCTCCAGCCCCTCTATGCCCACTGCCAACAATATGGTGGCGAGGTGGCCGAAGACCTGTTCCTCCGCGGAATCTGCCTGCCAAGTTCGAGCAGCCTTTCTGAATCCGAGCAGCTTTACGTGATCAACGAAGTGAGGAGAGCAGTGCGAGCTCCGCAACTTTTGCCGCAGCAGGGCGAAGAACATTCGAAATGTTGCCCTCCGCCAGTAGTAAATCAGCTGTGATCAAAGTCAAAAAATAAGGCATTGAAATGCAGGCCTACAAAGTAACTCGCGAACCGTGTGGGCGGTGCGGCGCCGCGATCGAGCAAAACGCATTCTGTCCAGCGTGCCGGGACTTCTTCCGCGGGCTGAGCGGCCAGAACGCAGAATCCACCAAAGAGGCGCGTGGGACGCAGAACATTGGTTCAAAGTCAGCAATAATTAAATAGGCTGCATCGCAGATCCATAGAAGGCAATCAGTGAGTCCAAGGCACATAGTTGAAAGAGTCGAGACGATCGGCGGCCAACCGCTCATCTGGGCTGTCCAGATAAGCATCTTCGCAGTCTCGGTCATCACTTCCTTCCTCCTCCGTTTCGACCTGGAACTTCCACCGAAAGAAACAGCGCACTTGGTCTATGGTCTGTCCATCTGGGTCGTGGTGAAGGTCATCGTGTTTCGTATCGCACGTTTAGACCGCGGTTGGTGGAGGTTCCTGTCCTTGAATGATCTACCGCGCCTCGCTATCGGGAACCTGCTCGGTTCCTTGGTCGGGACCCGTACAATTCTGTGGCTCGCTCCAAGTGGTTTCCCCAGGTCCGTCTTCGTTCTCGATCTGTTGATCTGCTCGCTACTGACCGTCGGAGTTCGTCTTGCGGCGAGAATCTTCTTCGAAGCGCCGAAGTTCCATGCGTCAGCGGACAAGAAACGCACGCTCGTCTACGGCGCAGGTGCCGCGGGGGTATCCCTCCTGGCGGAAATCCGGCACAACGCGGGTCTGCCCTACCACGTGGTCGGATTCATTGATGACGACCTGAAGATGTTAGGACTCGTCATCCATGGGGCAAAGGTTCTGGGCAACGGGCAGAAACTGACTGCTGTCGTTGCAAAGCACAAAGTCGACATGGTCCTGATTGCCATCCCCTCTGCCTCCGGTCAGGAAATGACACAGATTCTGCGTCGCTGCCAAGAGGGCGGCGTGTCATATAAGACGGTCCCCGGACTCGGGGAGATAATCAGAGGGAACGGCTTGGCGAAACAGGTTCGGGACGTGGCGGTGGAAGACTTGTTGGGGCGTAGCCCGGCACAGCTTGACGAGAAGGAGATTGCTGGAAGGCTGGCCGGCAAGGTCATCGTGGTAACGGGGGCCGGTGGCTCCATTGGTTCAGAGCTATGTCGACAGATCGCGCGCTTCCGACCGGAGGCGATTGTTGGTTACGAGGTCGCGGAGAATGCGCTATTCCATCTGGACCAGGAGATGAGGCTCCATTTTCCGAAAGTGCGATTCTGCCCTGAGATCGGTAGTGTCCAGAATCCCCAGCGGCTGGCCGAAGTACTGGGTCAATATAATCCATCGATCATGTACCATGCGGCCGCCTATAAACACGTGCCAATGATGGAAGCGCATATATTTGAGGCGCTGGAGAACAATGTTTTCGGCACTTATACGACGGCCCTGGCGGCCCGAGAGCATGGAATTGAAGATTTCGTGATGATTTCGACGGACAAAGCGGTACGCCCCACAAGCATCATGGGCGCGACTAAGAGGCTGGCAGAACTTGCGGTAAATTCGTTACAAAATGGCGGAACCCGGTTCGTTTCTGTGCGCTTCGGAAATGTCTTGGGAAGTAACGGGAGTGTGATTCCGCTATTTAAAAAACAGATTGCGGCCGGTGGTCCCGTGACAGTTACGCATCCGGAAATGCAACGGTACTTCATGACGATCCCGGAGGCTTCCCAACTTGTATTACAGGCTTCGACCATGGGGCAAGGTGGAGAAATCTTCGTATTGGATATGGGCGAGCCAGTAAAGATCGTGGATTTGGCCAGGAATCTAATCCTGCTCTCCGGCCTAAGGCCGGATGAGGATATCCGGATTGAGTTCACAGGAATTCGTCCGGGAGAGAAGCTTTACGAAGAGTTGCGCACATTCGATGAATCATCAATCCCAACCCGCCATGAGAAGATCAAAATGTTCACAGGGTCCTCGCTCGCCTACAATGAGATGAAACAGCCGATTGAGATTCTGCAGCAGATTTGCGCGGCGCGCGACGTAGCGCAACTTATCTTGCGACTGAAGGCAATGGTTCCGGAATACAATCCAAGTTCGCATGTCCTGCAGCGCGCTTTAGAAGAGAGGCCCTTGCGAGTGGGCAAGAAAGCATTAGCGCTAGCTGTGGGAGCACAGTGATTAGGGAAGGCAGCTAGAATGTGTGGGTGGTCCTGCTGCCGATACCAACCAGGCAACATTCCAATCGCGGTTGCAAAATTCGGAGCCGAAGGAAGTGGGGTCGGAGCAGCGTGCGAGTGAACGATTATGTGGAAGCAAGCGAGGCTCGAGAGAGGGCCAGAACCAGCCGTCGGAACCTCTGTACTCACTGGAACAGACCTGTTCTCATGACAAATTCGTTGACTCGAGATCAGAGGAGGCGTACGACCCCGAGTCCGAGTTCCAAAGTTGAAACCAACATGAGTGAGCTGTGAGACGCGATTTCGAGGGAGCACTTCACCAGTTCATTGGTGGGCGCGAGGGAAGCAAGCTTCCGGACCATAAAGGAGTGTCCGATGTCGGACATTCAGACATACCCTTAATTAGATGGGACACCTCATTGTGCGGTACACAAGACTTAATTCAACAAGGCTACGCGCATATTCATCGGTTTGTTGTACTGCCCTCCCGCGAGGCTCCGCGATGGGTGTTGCCTACGGATGATGCCCGACAAATAGCCGAGGCATTTCAAATATATCAGCCGTATACGATGAAAGCACGAATGCTGAAACGTTTGCTCTCCGGAGCCCTCAAGATCGGATGGATCCGAAGGTTACACCCCCGCCTTTTGGTTGCCTCCATAAATCCTCTCCCGCTAGAGCGCTTGGTAACCGAGCTCACGGGTGAACGTCGGCCCAGTTTTGCTCTCTCGTTAGGTACGGCGACTCGGTACAGCAAACTCACTGTTCAGGTGTCGCGCAGTGATGGCGTAAGACTTGCTTACATCAAGTTTCCGCTCACGGAAGCAGCGACCACACATGTGCAACACGAAGCCGAAACGCTCAAGCTCCTCTCGCGATTTCCGGCCCTGCGCCCGCACATCCCTGAATTGCTTCACGCAGGAGAATGGCAAGGCTCTTACATCCTCATCCAGACTTGCGGGCCTGGCGGTAGAGGTCCTTTGGAATTCGGCAGCGCGCACGAGCATTTGTTGCACACGTTATGGAGTGTCAATCGAACAGAAAAGCCGGGGCACGTCCTGGTGGAGGAGGTAGCCTCGCGCTGGCAAAAATTCGCGCTGCTCCTTAATGTCGAGTGGCAACAGCTAGGCCGCAGGGCACTCGATCAGGCGAACTTGGAGTTGGGTGGGATAAAGATTTCGTGTGGAATCATGCACGGTGATTTTACGCCGCCGAATACACGAGCTGACAAAGAACGGTTGTTCCTATTTGACTGGGAATATGCCTCTTGGCAAGCGCCCATCTTGTGGGACGTATTCCATTTCCACATCAAAACCGGCAGAGCGCTGGATAAGATCAGAGAAGACGGGATTCCAATTGGCCAGTCAGGCGCCATCCGGGCGTCTCTCGTGCTGTACCTGCTAAATTCAGTTTGCCAATTGCTCGATGAAGGGGCCCCCGGAATCGAAGCAGCTATAGACTATCGGAGACGAATCCTTTTGGATGAACTCTCAAGACTGCCCGCAAAAGGCCAGAACCGCGCGGTCACAAGGACGTCCTTGCCGTCGACTTGAATTGCCGTCCAAATTGCAACGGTGAGGCCAAGATTATTGCGACAAATATCGAAATCGGCGCGATCAAAAAGATCCTGCCTCATCTTGACCTTCTCCACAAACCGCCCGACATCGCCCCTGTGCGCATCTTCCCGAAGATGAGCTTCAAGTAATTGATGGGCTAGTGCGAGCTAGGCTCGGCTACGCCCATCGCCCAACAAAACCCTCACTCCACATTCCCATTTCAATCCACGCTTCAGCTTGTTGATCGCCAGGAAATCCATGTCCGCCCAGGATCTTCCCGCACAGAGGAAGGGTTTTCAGCGGCGGGTTATGCTTCATTCGTCCTATCTACTGTTCGTTCGAGGATTAAGGCAGATCAAACATTGAAATGCCGACCCCGTCGGATGGAACCATGTAAGTTTGATTGTTGAAGCCAAAGGTGAGCCCAGACTCAAGTCTCGGGTTGGAGATCGCAATGAGGTGTTTTCCACCGCTGTCTTGAAAGAGCGTAATTCTCACTCCCGAGGTTGATGGGATATGGCTTAGATCCAGACCCTGAGTGTTCAGAAACACCGGCTGCCTTTGCATCCAGTTGGAATTCATCCGGGCTGCGTTTATAGCATCAAGGACCGGATTATTTTTCGGATGTTCGACATCCATCTTATTGCCCAAAATGAAAGCAAGTCTTTCGGTTCCATGCGCACAAGGGCCATTTGAATTGCACCAAGCTGGGAGTCCACAGTAAGTAGCGAGTGAGTCCCCTGGTCGTGACCAATCACCTGCCCCCCAAAAGCGATAATCCGTGTTAGCTTCACCCGAGAATAGAATACGATCCTTTAATATATATCGGCCAAATTGGGGGTAAGACGATTTCACGGAATTCTGAGGGGTTCTCTGGGGTGCTCCGCATCCGTTTTTATCTCCAAGCAGTGCTCCGCTCACAAGACCCGCTACTGGATAAATGTCCACAGCCCCTTCAATTATTGAATTCTTCGGAATCGTTCCGTCGGCAAACAAATTCATCACGTTCGTGGGGTTTCCGTAAAACCGCCTGCCAAGCGTATCTATGTAGAATGAATTAGCGCCGTACGATTGATTAGAGGCAATCCAATTGGAGAGCCAACTCACACCTGCAGTAGTATCCAGATAGCCTGAAGAACCGGTATAAATAGGCGATGAGTAGTAACCCGCAAAATAGCCTGAAGATACGACACCATGGGTAAAGTTAGGTATGTCGGGGAGATGACTGGAATCAAATGTGTAGCTCGGGGTGCAACAGCCGCCTGCGTGGGGGCTCATCTGTCCCCAGAACAGAACCAATGGGTAGTAGGATTTAAGAGGTTGCCAGAGTGAATTCAGGTCTGTCGCCGTAAGTGACGAAGAGAAGTTCTGAAGTTGAATATTCAAAAAACCTTGGGCATTAATCATCCAGGAGGGGTAACTGACTGCCGGCATATTCGCATCAAGCCACGTTCGATACAAATCGATAGCAAGTTGCCAAGGAACATTGCCATGCCGGGCATCTCCTGAGACAGTGGCTATGAGAGCGGAAAAAGATTCCGTGTTCCCCGCGGAAATCGGGGTATCGTAATAAAGTACCTGTCTTTGGGCAGCATAATAAGGAATCACTCTTTTCGGGGGCCAATTTGTCGCGGCAACGATTCTGGCGCTTGAGTCATTAGCCATTACAGTCAGCGGTGCAAACGCACTCCCCGGGTATGGTTGACCCCACCATGTCCAATCCACGTTATGATTAGGGGCCTGTTCAGTCAGACCCAAGATATAAGGATAGTAATAGATATCGTTGGCTGGTGTTGCGGCCAATGGCGTTCTGTTCGTTTGCCATGGCCAGTAAACTGAGGACAGATTGCGATTTGCGGTAACTTCAATCTTCCATTTACCACTCCCCAGGTCCGTTACGGTGGCGCTGATAACTGGATCCGAAACTGTATATTGAGTGGAATTAAGCTGAGTAAACATTGAATACACATGGGCGACGCCGTCGCTGCTCGTTGTTACAGAAAGTTCCGGCGGATTTGATTGTGCAGGCACAATAGTCAATTGTGCTGAAACGGATTGGGTGGGATCCGCGACGCTGGTTGCATTCACGCTGACGCTTGAGGGTGAAGGAAGTACAGTTGGCGCCAAATAGACAGCTGACGACGCGCTGGTTGGAGAAATTGTCCCACAAGATGAGCCACTGCAGCCAGCACCGCTTACACTCCAGCTGACCGCCGTGTTCGAAGTCCCTGTCACGTTTGCGGTGAAAAGTTGCTGGCCAGAGATAGGGACTGAAGCACTTGTTGGACTGATGCTTATCCCGACCGCAGCAGCCCCAACAATTGTTACACTTGCCGAAGCTGATTTGGTGGGATCCGCGACGCTGGTCGCAACAACTTTGACGCTTGCTGGTGAAGCAGCCATGGAAGGCGCCAAAAAGACAGCGGATGACCCGCTGGTTGAAATTGTCCCGCAGGATGAGCCGCTGCAACCAGCACCGCTTACACTCCAGCTGAGAGCCATGTTCGAAGTCCCTGTCACGCTTGCATTGAAAAGTTGCGTGCCAACGGTAGGAACCGAAGCACTCGTTGGACTAATGCTTAGCAATACCGCGACCGCTACCGCAACGGTTACGCTGGCTGAAGCTGATTTGGTAGGGTCTGCCACGCTGGTTGCTTTCACAGTAATGATTGCTGGCGACGACAAACTCGCCGGTGCAAAATACTGCCCGTTAGTCGAAATTGTACCACACGCCGCGCCAGTACAGCCGGAGCCGCTTACAGACCACGTGACGGCTATATTCGAAGTCCCGGATACATTTCCTGCAAACTGTTGAGTACTTCCCGCCACTACCTTCGCGGTGTTCGGGGTTACCGTGATAACTACCGGCGTCGTATTGACCGTGAGAGTGGCTGTGTTACTTGTCACGCTCCCCGCCGAGTTACTGACGACCACTGTGAAGAGGCTCCCGCTGTCCGAGATCGTTGTCGTCAGAGTGGTATAGCTCGCCGAGGTGGCTCCGCTGATAGCTGTCCCGTTTTTCCTCCACTGGTAGCTGAGCGGAGCCGTGCCCACTGCGATCACTGAAAATGTTGCTATCAGCCCTGTGGGAACTGTTTGGCTCACTAGCTGATTGGTAATGGATGGTGCTCGGCTGGGATCCGTCGCATTTGAAGAACTCGTGGCACTTGACAGCCCAACGCATCCTGACTGGGTTAGCGCTCCTATCAAGACAATCATGAATATCAAGAAAATAAGGGGGTTACGGCAATTCGAGATTCTAGGCACACTTGCGCAGACGCGGGGCCAATTTGACGCAAGGGAACTCATTTAATTGAACAGATTAAGAACTAGGCGCGATCATGACCTACTGATCTACGGGCCAGATAAAGTACAGGTTTCTACTTACACAGAGAGTGACTGGATTTTCTTCTACGTCGGCCCCCAGTCGGCTCCGCGGCTGAATGTGATAAGCCTAAAGATTTTCCTTGCGGCCGCACGGTTGGCATCGCCAGCGGTCACGGTCCAGGACTTCCCGGCAGAGCTGGCAATGAGCTTCAGGGGCGAGTCTCAAGCGTGGCCCCTTGCAGTGGCATCCTGCGGCGGTTTTCAGTATAAGCATATTGTATGAAGATCCTCAACGTGGTGGGTGCCCGACCCAATCTTGTCAAAATTGCACCGCTTCTCCGCGAAATGCGCAAGCATCCAGAAATTCATCCGCTACTCGTGCACACCGGCCAGCACTATGATGAACGACTCTCTGAGGTGTTTTTCCGACAGATGGGCATCGGTGAACCAGACATCAACCTTGAAGTAGGTTCCGGCTCCCATGCTTGGCAAACTGCCGAAATTTTGAAGCGCATCGAGCCGGTCCTCCTTCAGCATCAGCCGGATCTAGTTCTGGTTGTGGGGGATGTGAACTCAACGATCGCCGCATCGCTTGCAGCTGTTAAGTTGGGCATTTCTGTCGCTCATGTTGAGTCAGGGCTCCGGAGCTTTGACCGAACCATGCCCGAGGAGATCAATCGTGTCCTGACTGATGCGCTCGCGGATTATCTCTTTGTAACCGAAGAGGACGCCGTGGACAACTTGATTCGCGAGGGTCGCTCCAGGGAGTGCATCTACTTAGTGGGGAATGTAATGATCGATGCTCTGCGGTATTTTCTGCCGCTTGCCCAGAAATCAAGACTCGGCGAAGAGTTGGGTCTGAGCAAGGACAACGGATTTCACCCCTTTGCTGTGCTAACGCTGCACCGACCTTCAAACGTCGACTCATCGGAGAAGTTGGAGAGTCTCTTGAATGTGATCGAAGAGGTAGCCGAACGCCTTCAAGTAGTTTTTCCAGTTCACCCTCGCACTCAGAGGATTATTGAAAGATTGGGAGGCCGTGGGCATTCCCGACTGAAATTAATCCCGCCCGTCGGATACCTTGATTTTCTGTTCCTGCTTAGCCGTGCCAAGTTGGTGTTGACCGACTCCGGAGGCATTCAAGAGGAAACCACTGCCCTCGGGGTGCCTTGCCTCACCCTCCGCGAGAATACCGAACGCCCCGTGACGGTGACCCACGGGACCAATGAGATTGTAGGTCTGGATTCGGCCAAAATCCGCAATGGCGTGGATACTGTCCTCGCAGGAAAGTGGAAATCGGGACGTCTCCCACAATTTTGGGATGGCCACGCAGCAGAGCGCATAGTTGATATCTTAAAGACCAGGCTCTCATCGTCCGTGAAGTAAACCCTTCAGTGACAACGATGCGCGTGGGTTTCCGGTGCGACCACTGGGCGGTCGTTGCGAACAAATTCGGGCAATGATTTGTGGCTTGGTCTACACTGCAGTTGCTGAGCAAACAGATGACGAATGATAATGCTCCTCTCGTTAACGAACCGGAAACCCGCGGAAAGCGAGGAATGACACGAAACCTGCACTCCTGGGTTCTGGGGATCCTTATAGGCGCGGTTCTTACAGTCGTCTTGGTGGGGGCACTCGTGTGGTTGTCCACTGGGATCGGGTTGTTGGGCCTTTTGCGCGGAGGAGCCACGCAGATCAATGTGGGTCAGCCAACCGTGGTTCGTCAAATTCAGCAACTCCAGCGACTGGAAACGGTGAGCTATGCGATTGATAAGATTATTTCGGGTGATCACCCGAATGCTTACCTGCCGAAATTTCTGGCGGGTGACCGCCTGCTTCTGATGGTGCACGGAGAAGTGGTTGCGGGGATTAATCTGACGGGTCTGGAGCCCGGCGATGTCGCAATTCAGGGGCAGAAAGTGTCGATTCAATTGCCTCCAGCAGAAGTCTTCAGCACGCGTATCGATAATGCGAGGACGAAAGTATATTCTCGTGACACCGGCATATTCTCTTCCCCAGACCCCAACCTTGAAAGCGAAGTCCGCGAAGAAGCTGAGCGCCAGCTCCAGCAAGACGCACTGCAAGATGGCATCCTAAAGATCGCTGCCGACAATGCGCGAAGCACAATCTCGGGCATGTTAAAGGGCTTCGGCTTCCACGAAGTAATTATTCGGTAAGTTCGTCGCAAGAGCTGCACTAACAGCCTCCGCTCTCGAAGCACATAACGGCAGCGGCCAAGTCCAGATAAGTCGGCTCATCGGAATGTGGCCCACTTCCGAAGCACTCGCATGCTTGTGCATCTCATCTGAGAGGGACATACTCAGCTACATCGAAGGACAGGCGATCGAAAATGAGAAAAAGTGTACTCATGATGCTAGGCTTGATGGCAGCGATGATGGGTACAGCGCTTGCGGCTAAACAGACAGCCTTCTGCCCTTACGACGGAGAACTTGCACAATGGACGGGCATCCAAAAGGGCGCCTTCCCGAACCAGGTCTGTGAGTACAAACACTTTTTCTTCGACACCAAGACAAAACAATCTGTCAAACATATCTTCTGGCATGCCTGCGATAGCTAACCCTTGCGCCCGGCCAAGTCTTGAGAAGTCCTCTTATCCGAATGTGGCTTTTTGCGGGTTGCCGAGGGAGGCCCTACCGCTCTTCGACGCGCCTCCCAAAAAGAAAATTGCAAAGTGTGACGTCAGAAAATAAAGACGGCCTGATTGTCTAGTGCCATGATCGCCCCAAAGTACGTGCCACGAGGCTCCGGTGACCGGGTTTTAAGGCTGTAGGAGGCTTCTGGCACGAAGTTACCGCTACTGGTGCGCACATAACGAGCGTGCGGAGGCCGCATCAATTTGCCTGTATGTCCGTCTCCTAGCAGACGGTGCCGGTGATGCATTCAGACGCGGAAGCACGATGGCATGATCTTAAAATAAAAACGGGCACCAAAGGGGAGTGCCCGTTGTTCGCATTTATTCGGCGATAGGTCGGGTATGGTCTCGGTGTGTAGAGTCTAGTGTCCTTCTACCTCTCGCCGCAGCGTTGTGACATTGGGCGGAGGATACGCCGACCGCAAAAATGGTGTCTGTTCAGTATTGCACACGTTCAAGCAGCACAGTCACGCAACGGACGCACCGACACACAACGGCCCAATCTCCTCGCACCTCACCGGCGTGTGTGCCAGCGGCCTGTTTGATGCGTCAAGAGATTTCAGGCGGTTTGGGCCACATTCCGATAATCCCTGCCAGCTCAACCGGTCGATGCAACACCCCCCTAATCAGCTGATCTGACAATACTTCCCCTCAAGAATCGATCTGTAAGGCAGTACTCAATTAGAACCTAAACAGGGCAGTGTTCTTTTTGAATCAACGCTCGCGATCGAAATCCGCTTCGTAGACTCCTACAAGAAGACTTCGAGCAAGTGTTGCATCGACCCATTGAGACAGCCCTCGTTTATCAGGAGGAATTTGGATTGACCCAAGATATCGCAGGGGCGGAAAAGTCCTATTTCTCGGTGATGCTTATGCGGACTTAGGCTTCAGAGTTAAAGAGACACGCATAGCTAAGTTTATTTGGAAGGTGCGATTATTCTTCGCGAGTTTGCACTCAGCCGCGTACTAATAGGGCTTATTGAAGGAGAGGCGCTCCTCAGACCGTGATCGTCGTTCCGTCGAACTTCGTGAATGTGCTGCCATCGAACGGCTCCGTCACCGTGTGCCGGATGTCGCGCAAAATCGAGAGTGCCGTCTCTTCGCCAAGGAGGTTTGCATAGAGCGCATCCGTGCGCCAGTGCACGCCAGCAATGTTGCGACCCTGCGATACATTCGATACGATCTTGTTCAACTCGCCGCCAACAGTAAGCGTTGGTCCGGCGTACGGTATAAGCGTCTGTCCACCGTCCGCAGGATTCGGAACCACAGGGTTCTTGATCGGCTGCGTCTCATCAAACAGCCACTTCAGCATCGTGACAGCGGCACCAGCCACCGTTCCGTGCCCAGATGCATAGGACGGATGGTTCGGAGAACCTTCCGCATAGGCCATCGGCAATAGGTACGTACCGTACTTGGCGAATGTAGTTGCCAATACGCTCGACGCTATCAAGTCCGCATGGAACGTATAGCTCTTCTTGCCGAGCCGCGCTACTTCAACGCGCCCGCCGAACTCCTCCGGACGCAACTTTCGATGCACGAGCCACTTCTGGTACCACTCGTTTTTCAGCGCTCGCGTCGCCGGCTCGCTGACGATTGTGATAGCAGACGGACCACCGAACGTGCCGAAGCCGACTTGCGCAAGCGAGCCAGTCGGATCGAGCACGAGATTCCGATGCCGGCCCGCTCCGCCATCCAGCACGCGCCCATACGGGTTGCCGGGGTTAGCGAGGTACCCGAACGACAAAAGATTTAAGCACGCGACGAAGTATGCCTCGAAGAGCTGGTCGATGTTGACGTAGTGCGACAGATCGCGCCCGTTCAAGCAGTAGCGCGTCGCACCAGTCGTCGGAGTTGGCAGCGTGTCCACGCCGTTCTGGACATTGAGCCAGCTCGTGAAGTCCTTCATGAAATCGACAGGAAATACCTCAGCGATCTTTGTGTCTACGCGCATCGCGCCGAACACAGACGGCTGAAGCAGAAACTGCGAGATGTAAGGACCAACCACGCAACCAGGATACGCGTCGCGAAACAGAGTCTGCGGCGTCACCGCGCCGCCGTCTTTGGGCCCTCGGAAATCAGAGAGTTTGGAGAGGTCTGTGACAGCTGCCGCCACGGTCGGATCAGTTCCGTAATCGGCAAAGTTCACGTCGCGTAATAGCGCCATCCAGTACAACTCGACGGCCTCGCCCGCTTGCTGCGCACTCGCAAACCGCGGTGCTGGCGGAAGTTTAAACTGGTGCGAGTCAACTCCCTCGACATCAAACGCGTAACCGGAAATCGGATTGACGAGTCGCCGCTGCAATGTCGGATCGGACGACCCGAGATGCCCATTTGTGGCAAGTGCTTCAAAGTCCGCGAAACGCCCGCTCGAGATAGCAGCGATCATCGCTGCATAAGCCGCGGGATCCACCTCGCCAGTCACCGGGTCATGCTTCAGCGCCTTCGAGTAGTTGCCAATCTTGTTCGCGTACCGCCCCTCATCACCATTGTCAGGATGATTCGGAATGGGAACTTTGTCACCATCCGTTTCAGCCACGGACGCGCGCAACCTCTCTGCGCTCTCAGCGCGCGCTTTGCCACCCTGTGGTCCTATATCGTCAGCGTAAGCGCTGGCCTCCGACAGGATTGAATTTGCGGGTAGGGTTGCCGCGATTGCTGCCGAAGTACCCAAGGTGTTGAGGAACGCGCGTCTGTCGATACCAATGTTCAGTTTCTTGTCCTTCATTGAACCCTCCTTCCAAATAGAGGAACAAGGATTTCCTGGATAGAAATATGCGAAGAGCTTTTTCCACTTTGTGTTTAATACTGGAATGCCGAGAGCGATTTGGACAACTGACCCAATGGATAGGTTGGGTACAGGTCCGCGACACGTCACTGGGACGTAGTCAAACCGCACGCTGACACCTAACAATGTGGTAGGGAAACTAGAGCGTATTGCACAACCCAGCTAAGTTATTGATTCTATTGGGTCGAAATTGGGTTGTGCAACAGCTTCTAGGCAGTTGGCGGCGCCAACGGTTTTTGATTGAAGTCAAAGGAATCAGACATTTCGTCGGAAGCCTGATCTCTTGTGTTCAGTGGTTCCAGCCCGAAGGTTACTTCGCAGAACTTCACTAGGCTCACATGCGAGTGAAACGCTTTGGCAATTCCTCGCTTCGAGTAAGGGCTGATCACCAGGCACCCGACCCGGGTTCCATAACTGAATTGCGTGTTTGTGTAACTGGGTCCCTTCGCAGGACCTCCTCCTGTCCACTTGTCCTTCAACGGTGGATCAACATGGTCGTACCAGCCACCCCAATCGTCCCACGTAATGAAGATCACTGACGTCCCCCAAAGTTTGCTCTGACCCAGATTGTGGACGCGCTCGGCGGTCCATTGACTTCCCAGCTTGACCGTCTGCTGCCCGGCGTTTCTTCCGAAGGGGGGATGCTCGGAAAGCTCCACTGGAGTGCCCGGCGCGTACATCCAGGAAACATTCGGCAAATTCCCCGCTGCCACATCTGTATCGAATCTAGTCCACGGCAGAATATTTGGGCTGCCTTTCAGCTCTTCGATTTTCTCGAAATAACTGAAGCCAGGGTCCCCGTAAGTAGCCCATGTGAGTTTCGCTTTCTCCAGTGCCTTCGGCAGCGTTGGAATTGTGAAAGGCTCCTGCGGCTGGTATGTCCGGCTCTTGTTCGCATTGTCGATTATCGGAGAAGTCGCTGCGATGAGCATCAGATGGTTGGGTTCGGATTGGCTGGCCACTTCCGTGAAGTAGTTGTCACACAGCGTAAATTGTCTCGCGAACGAGAAATATGCGGGAATATCCTTTTCGCTGTATTGCAACTTCACTGCGTGCGTCGCCCGCTGCAGCCATGCCGCGTGATCGTGTGGTGGGTCGCCGCCAGCAGGCGGGTCTTGCGCCGACGGAAGTTTTGCACCGTTTACACCGGGGAAAGAACCAAAGTAATTGTCGAAGCTGTGGTTCTCTTTAACGATGATTACAACATGCTCGATTGGATTGTGCGGTTGCATAGGCACTGAGAATCCCCCCGACCGATCCCAATGTAGTCTAGCACTTGGGACTGGGGTCTGTGCGTGCGTCTAAGGAAGGAAATTGCGGACAAAGTGGAAAGCAGGATCACCAGCGGATTGCGGATGTTTTTCAGAACGCGGACAAACCAGCCCTGCTTCCGCTCTTGTGCCACCTCATTCGGGCCATTCGTACGCGCCCGTTCTTCGGCCTCCGCTTGCGTTAGACCACCGGGAGACGTTCGCAAATTCTGGAGCAACGTTTCGCCATGCTTACTGGCGGCGTCGATGATGGCGGGCGAAACACGAATATTCTGCTTCTTCGTTTTCAGTGGAATCGGTGGTTCAATCGGATGAGCCGCAGGCGCCGCGAGCCTAGCGCCTGCCGTTCCAGCGCCGTCGGCCAGAGCCCCTGCCGTGCTATACGCTTCGGGTGTCGTCATGTCCTCATGACCGCTTTGCGGGTGAAGCTTTCTGCTTGTGAGAAATCCAGCTAGAACTTCCATTCATACATCTGAGCGCTGCGGCCCCAAGATCAGCGGCACTTAGTCGCGAGCAAAGTCAACATATCCGCGTTGCACGTCCGTGCGGATCAGTTTTACGCGGAGCCGGTCGCCAACATCTGCTCCCTGCTGCCCCTGTGCCAACAAGCCTTCTATGGCAGGCTTCAAGACACGAACAAACGTTCCGTGCGGATTCACTCCGGTAACGATGGCATCGAACACCTCACCGATTCGACTGCTCATCGCGACCGCGGCAATCCGCTTCGACATTTCCCGCTCCACCTTCCGCGCCGCATCTTCTTTCAACGTGCAGTTCAGCGCAACCGCGGCGAGTTCGTCATTTGAGTAGGGAGCAGGCTGGCTTGCGAGCACGGCTTTGATGAGTCTCTGCGTAACGAGATCAGCGAAGCGCCGATTGGGAGCCGTGGAGTGAGTGTAGTCCTGGACAGCGAGGCCGAAATGCCCTGGTTCCGGATCTCCGGGGCGCTCGAGGACATATTCGCCAGGTCCCATCAGTTTGATGATCGCCAACGAAAGGTCGGCAAAATGATCGGGATCGGCAGACTTACGCTGGATCAGAAAATCATTGAGCGCTTTGGAATTCGGAACGGCAGGAAGATGGCCGCCGAGCTTCGCCGCCAACTCGACAATCCGGGGCCAGCGTTCCGGAGTCTTCACCACGCGCCGAATCGAAGACACTTTGTTGCTATCGAGCATGCGGGCCACGACTTCGTTGGTGGCAATCATGAAATCTTCGATAAGTTCGGTCGCGCGGTTCTTCTCCTGCTTCAAGACGTCCACAATCTTTTCGTTAAGCATCAAAGGGTGAACTTCAATGGTCTCGATGTTCAGTGCCCCATGACGATACCGTTCGTTTTTGAGTGCTTGCGCTACCTCGTCCTGCAGCTTGAGCTGCGATTGGAGCTCCGGTGAAGCAGCCACTTTATCCGGTGCTCCACTCGTATTCTCAAGCCAAGCGCCCACGGCGTTGTACATTAGCTGCGCCTTATTCCGGACGATGGCCTGGTAGACACTGCCGGAATGGACGACCCCGTCAATGCCTACGACAAACTCGATCACGATGCTCAGCCTGTCTCTGGCTTCCAGCAACGAGCTCGTGTTAGTCGAGAGCTGCTCCGGCAGCATGGGAAAATTCCTGACGCCCGTATAGACAGTTGTCGTTTCTTTCCCCGCGTGCGCATCAATGGCAGAGCTCTTTGGAACGAAGGTATCCACGTCCGCGATTCCCACCAGGATCTTCGTCTCTCCATTCGGCAATCGCTGAGCGACTTCGATCTGGTCGAGGTCCCGCGAAGTATCGTTGTCGATCGAGGACCAGAGCAGTTCGCGCAGATCGCGGATGTTCGCGCTCGGCGCAACTTGCGGCGGATGCGCTTTCAGTTCCCCCAACTCCTGCTGAACTTGGGCAGAGAATTCTGGCTCAAACCCGTTCTCCAGCATTGTTTGCTTAGCCATCGCTTGAAGGTCAACATGTCGAAAAGGAATGTCGTTCATGGATGTGCTCACGGCGATGCCTCTGGGCCGTAGTTGACCATCTTTCTAAATCGCGTACAAGCTGTCAAACGAGAGCAATTAACTTGAAGTCACGGAAAGACGCAGAAGATATAACCGCTGCGCACTCCGCATTAGCAACCTATGCTGGTCCCGGTTGGTCCCGGTTGGTGTTGCCCTGATGTTCGAGATGCGCTATGGTCACATTCCGATAATCCCGTTTCTCGAGCCTGAGCAAGTCATACAATTACGCCATGAAGGCCCGCCTTCAAATGCAAGTGGCTGCACCGCTCGGCCACGGAAGGTATAAATTGAAGCAATGGCGTTAAGCTCTCTCGCAAAGAAACTGTTCCGGACGCTGGCAAGAATCATTCCGCAATGCGGTATGGTGTCGCAAGCCGTGGCCTTCAATATGTTCCTGGCCTTTTTTCCTACGCTGCTTTTTGGGCTGGGCCTGCTCAGTAGATCTCTGCGAGGCGAAAACGGTCCGGATATTGCCGCACAGCTCTCGGCGATCCTCCCGCCAGGCAGTTGGCAGCTCGTATCCGATTTCCTGTTGCGGCAGGAAGTCGACCCCCTGCACTGGACAATCTTCGGCGCGGTGGGGGCTCTCCTGGTCGGCTCGCAGGTAATAAAACTTACTATGGAAGGTATTTCCCTGATTTATCGAGATCCCAAAAGGCACTCATTCCTCGGTCGCCAGCTCCGTGGCCTACTTTTATTTTCCGTGACAATTGTGGTTTGGATTGCGTCAGTTGCGCTAAGCGTATTCGGCGGCCTACTAACCGAATGGGCCACTCACGGGGTCGGCCCATCTCCAT